>Ga0102592_1000221_pt1 | contig 131938 bp, 119 predicted proteins | sample AraplaCol_mMF_r2_FD_76861 | JGI IMG/M metagenome (GOLD analysis project Ga0102592, IMG submission 76861) | Arabidopsis root microbial communities from North Carolina, USA - plate scrape MF_Col_mMF_r2 (SPADES assembly) (version 2) | ecosystem: Host-associated > Plants > Roots > Endosphere...
ACCATGCGCCGGCGCGTGACTTCCTTCTGGAAACGGTCGGCTATTTCGACGACGACCCGAAGCTCTTCCTTGTCCAGACGCCGCACTTCTTCATCAATCCGGATCCGCTGGAGCGCAACCTTCGGACCTTTGAAAAGATGCCGAGCGAGAACGAAATGTTCTACGGCATCATTCAGCGCGGTCTCGACAAGTGGAACGCCGCATTCTTCTGCGGCTCGGCAGCGGTGCTGAGCCGCCGCGCGCTGCAGTCCACCAACGGTTTCAGCGGCATCAGCATCACCGAAGATTGCGAGACCGCGCTTGCCCTGCACGGCTCCGGCTGGAACAGCCTCTATCTCGACAAGCCTTTGATCGCCGGGCTGCAGCCCGCCACCTTCGCAAGTTTCATCGGTCAGCGCAGCCGCTGGGCGCAAGGCATGATGCAGATCCTGCGCTTCCGCTTTCCGCTGCTTAAGCGCGGCCTCACGCTGCCGCAGCGCTTCTGCTACATGTCCTCATCGTTGTTCTGGCTGTTCCCGTTTCCGCGCACGATCTTCCTGTTCGCGCCGCTCTTCTATCTCTTTTTCGATCTCGAGATCTTCACGGCCTCCGGCGGCGAGTTCCTGGCCTACACGCTCGCCTACATGATCGTGAACCTGATGATGCAGAACTACCTCTACGGGTCGTTCCGTTGGCCGTGGATTTCCGAACTCTATGAATATGTGCAGACGGTTCACCTGTTGCCAGCTGTCGTCTCGGTCATGCTCAATCCGCGAAAGCCGACCTTCAAGGTCACCGCCAAGGACGAATCCATCGCCGTCAGCCGCTTGTCGGAAATCAGCAGGCCCTTTTTCGTCATCTTCGCGGTGCAGATCATCGCCGTCGCGATCACCATCTACAAGATCTATGCCGAACCCTATAAGGCGGATGTCACGCTCGTCGTCGGCGGCTGGAATATCATCAATCTCATCCTTGCCGGCTGCGCGCTCGGCGTGGTCTCGGAGCGCGGGGAGAGGGCGTCCTCCCGCCGCGTGCGCGTCAATCGGCGCTGCGAATTCGGCGTCGGCGACCAGTGGTACACCGCCTCGATCGAGGACGTCTCTGTCCACGGCGCGCGCCTGCACATCTTCAGCAAGCATTTTGATGCGGTGCAGGTTGGAGCGCTCGGCGAGATCCGCTTCCGCCCCTATAGCGGCGCCGATCTCGAAACCTTGCCGCTCATCGTCCGCAACATCGAACCGTCTGGCGATATCACCAATGTCGGCTGCCAGTATCAACCGAAGAGCGCGTTGGACCATCGCCTCATCGCCGATCTGATCTTCGCCAATTCGGATCAATGGACGCAGTTCCAGGCCTCGCGCCGGCGTAATCCCGGCCTCATCAGAGGCACCATCTGGTTCCTCGGCCTCTCGCTCTATCAGACGAGCCGTGGCCTGGTTTATTTCTTCCGCAGCATGCGCCCGGAACGTGAGGAGCATCGACAGCAGCAGGCGGCAAAGGCGAACGCCGGATGAGAAAACTCTTCACCGCCTCCCTTCTCCTGATCGGCACATCGGTTCTCGCTTATGCGCAGACCGCTCCCTTCGACATGTCCGGTGAGCGCCCGGCGGGTGCGCCGCCGGTCAAGCCGCGCCTGACGCTTCCGGCGCAGCCCGCGCAGCCTTCCCAGCCCGCACCGGCCCCTGTTCCCGTCGTTCCGCAGACTGTTGCTCCGCAGCCGGTACAGCCTTCCGCGCCGGCGCAGAGCCAGGCGCCCACGCCCGCAGCGCCGCCGGTTAGCGTCATTCCCGCAACCCCCGCACCAGCGCCTGCACCTCCATCGGCGCCGGCGGTGCCATCCACCCCTGTTCAGGCCCAGCCGCAGCCGGCCACCCCTGTCATCCGTCCTGCCGCGGCCGCTCCACAGGCCGGCGATTTCAGGCGCTATATCGTGCCTTTCTCCGAGCTCGGCCTTGGTGGTGAATACGACCGCAGGTCATGGTCGATCTATCTGACGACAGAGCAGGCAGCAGCGAAGGCGCGGTTCACCTTCACCTATCAGAATGCCATCGTCGTCGCTCCCGAAGCATCGCAGCTGACCGTGTTCATCAACAACCGTATTATCGGTCAGCAGCAGATCGGTTCGCCCGACAGTCCTTCGGCAGTCAGCTTCGATGTTCCTCCGGGTCTGCTCCAGCCCGGTGCCAATCTCATCACTTTCGAGGCCAATCAGCGTCATCGCACCGATTGCAGCATCGACTCCACCTATGAGCTCTGGTCGAACATCGATCCGGCCGGTACCTATCTGAGCTTTGCCGGCCGCGACGCCAGTCAGCTTTCCGGCACGGATGCGATCCGCGCCATCGGTGTCGATGGCGCAGGCAAGACGGAATTCGATCTCGTCGTTCCGGCGATGGAACAGCCCGGCACCACCAAGCCACTCCTGCGTCTGGCGCAGGGCCTGTCGCTCCTGAGCGGCATGCCGAACCAGGTCTTTGCCTTTAGTGCCGACACTCCGCCAGCAGGTGGTCCCGGCAAGATGGCGGTTTTCGTCGGTACCGCCACCGAGCTGCGTCCGATCTTCCCCAATCTTCCGCAAGGCGCTGAAAGCGCGCCGCTTGCGGCCTTCGTCATCGACCCGCGCAGTGGTTCGCCCGTCCTGTTGATCAGCGGTCCATCCTGGCAGGCGGTTTCCACGGCGATCGATACTATCGTGTCTCCGACCGACCGCGCCCCTGAAGTCCGTCGTGACGTGCTGACCACGCAGCGCTGGAGCGCGCCTGACGCGCCGCTTCTCCTTTCTGATACGAGTATTCCGCTCTCGCAGCTCGGCTTGAAGACCATCGACTTTTCCGGCCGTCGCTTTCGCACCGGCTTCAATATCGCCGTGCCGGCTGACTTTTACGCCAATGCCTACGGCGAGGCGAAAATCCTGCTCGATGCTGCCTATTCCAGCAAAGTGCTTCCCGGCAGTCATATCGATGTCTACGTGAACGGCAACATTGCCTCCACTGTGCCGATAGCAACGACCAATGGCGGGATTTTCCGCCAGCTTCCTATCCGCGTGACCATGCGGCATTTCAAGCCAGGGCTGAATTCGATTGCCATCGAAGCAGTTCTGATGACGGATGATGATGCAGCTTGCGTCCCCGGGGCGACAGCCTCGTCGACGCCGCGATTTGCGCTTTTCGATACGTCCGAATTCCATATGCCGGATTTCGCACGCGTCGGGCAGCGACCGAACCTCGCGGCCATGGCCGGCACATCCTACCCCTATGGGCGCAGTCCAGATCCGACGCCGCTGTTCATCGATCGCACCGATGCCGACACGCTGTCTGCCACCGCGACCCTGCTTGGCCAACTCGCGATCATGGCGGGCCACCCGATCGCGATCGAAACGGTCGCCTCGCCGGGTGTGATCGGTGACCGCAACGCGATTTTCATCGGTTCGATTTCGCAGATGCCGGCAACGGCGCTCACGCAGGTCAATGTCTCAACAGCCAGCCAGGCTTCCTGGCGTCCGGTGACGGATTCCCAGCCGACCGAGATCGACAATGGCAAGGCGCTGGAAGAGTGGCGCTCGCGCATCAGCGGTGGCGCGCTGCAGGGCCGCATTGCCGCGTTCCGCGAATGGCTGCACCGAAACTTCGATATTACCGGCGCCTCGCTGCAATTCGTTCCCACTGCAGAGCAGGTGTTCACGCCGTCGAATGTGGCATCTCTGATGGTCGCTCAGGGCAAGAGCCCGGATGGTGGTGGTACGTGGACTGTCGTGACCGCGCCCTCGGCCAAGGACCTGCGCGAGGGGCTGAGTTCCCTGACCGCCCAGATGAACTGGCCGCAGATTGCGGGCCATGTCACCACCTATTCCAGCCGCACCGGCAAGATCGAGAGCGTGCCGGTCACCCGTTTCGATTTCGTACCTACCGGAGGCCTGTCGATCGCCAACTATCGCCTGATCGCTGCCAACTGGCTGTCGACGAATATTCTCTCTTATTCTTTCCTTTTGGTCGTACTGTCGCTGCTGATCGGTCTGGTCACGTCCAGAATGCTCTCAAGGCTCGGCAGGTCGAAATGAGGGGCTGGATCGCGACATTGCTGGCAGGCACGATGATGTTGGCACTCGCCGGCGAGCCGGCCTTGGCGCAGCAGCCGCGAATCAGCGGCGAGGCATGGGCTGCCTACAAGGCGAAATTCCTCGATCCGAGCGGCCGCATCATCGATAACGGCAATGGCAACATCAGCCATAGCGAGGGCCAGGGCTACGGCCTGCTGCTCGCCTATCTTGCCGCGAGCCCCTCCGATTTCGAGCAGATCTGGTACTTCACCCGCACCGAATTGCTGCTGCGCAATGACGGTCTTGCCGTCTGGAAATGGGATCCGTCTGCCAGCCCGCATGTGACCGACACCAACAATGCGTCCGACGGCGATATACTGATTGCCTATGCGCTTGCGCTGGCGGGCTCTGCCTGGAACCGCACCGACTATATTACCGCGGCCACCCGCATGGCGCAGTCGACATTATCGGAGACGGTGGCCGATTTTTCCGGCCGCACCCTGCTGATGCCTGGCGCGGAAGGCTTCTCCGGCACGGATCGCGACGATGGCCCCGTTATCAACCCATCCTACTGGGTCTATGAAGCGCTTCCGGTCATGGCCGCACTTGCACCGTCCGATCAGTGGCAGAAACTGGCCGATGACGGTCTGTCGCTGCTCAGGGCCATGCAATTTGGCCCGCGCAACCTGCCCGCCGAATGGGTGAGCCTGAAGCGACAGCCGCAGCCGGCCGAAGGTTTCGAGGCAGAGTTCGGCTACAACGCGATCCGTATCCCGCTCTATCTGGCGCGAGGCGGCGTGACCGACAGGGCGTTGCTGACGCGCCTCAAGGAAGGCATGACCGAAAACGGGGTGCCGGCTATAATCGACCTCACCACCGGGCGGTCGAAGACGCCGCTTTCCGACCCTGGTTATGAAATTGTTAACCACGTTGTGGCCTGTGTATTGGACGGAACCAAACTACCTGCCGAAGCGCTGCAATTTGCGCCCGCCTATTATTATCCTTCAACGCTTCAGCTTCTGGGGCTGGCCTATGTCGGGGAGAAGCATCCGGAGTGTCTGTGAAATCTTCTTTCGTGGCGGTCACGGCAGCGGTCCTTGTGGCGACTCTCATCGCCGGGCTGAAGGACCGCGACGCATTGCAGGAACGTTTCGGCTTCGGTGGCAAGACTCCCGAACTCATGATGATGGGTCGTATCAAGGGGCCGGATACCCCCTCTGGTGAGCCGATCGATGTGCAGACCGTGACGGAGCGGATCCAGGCCGCGACGCAGGATAACTCTGTCGGTCAGGCCCAAAGCGCGGCTCAGACGGACCTGCCCCAGATAAGCCAAGCGCAGACAAGCCAATTGCAGCCGGGCCAAGCTCAGCCAGCCCAAGCCCCGGCAAATCAGCCACAGACAAATCAGGCCCAGCAGCCGGCTCCGGTTCCGGTCGTCCCGCAGACCGCACCACCCTCGGCTGCCTCGGCTCCCTCGGGTGCCGCCACCGCGCCGGCCAATCCGCCGCCCTCAGGCACGGCGGCAAGCCAGCAGCCGGTTGTCGACGTAAGCGCCCTTCGTTATTTTGCGAGCCGCGGCGACAAGCTTCGCCTGCAGGCGGAAATCTCGCGCCTTCAGGCGCTCTATCCGAACTGGGTACCACCTGCTGATCCGCTCGCCATTCCACAAAACGGCGACCGGCAGCTCGAAAATATGTGGCGGCTTTATTCGGAGGGTCGCTATGCCGAACTGCGCAAGGCGATCGCCGATCGTCAGGTCGCCGAAAGTTGGCAGCCGCCAGCCGACCTGCTCGACCGTCTCGATGTCGCCGAATCCCGTGCCCGGCTGGTCAATGCTTCTGATCTCAAGCAATATGCGACGGTCGTCGATATTGCAGCCGAAACCCCGAGTCTGCTGACCTGCGCCGAAATAGATGTGCTCTGGCGCGTTGCCGAAGCATTCGTCGATACGAACAGGCAGCAGCGAGGGCAGGATGCATATACCTATATCCTGAAGAACTGCACCGAGCCGGCCGAGCGCGTGGCGACGATCCAGAAGGCAGCCGCTCTTCTGCCCTATGGTGCGATGCAGTCGCTGCTGTCCCTTGAAAAACCTGCCGATGCCAATGGTGTCAGAGAATTCGACAGCCTGCGCGACGATCTGGCCCGCCGCTTCGTTGCCGACGGCAATGACGATGCCAAGCTCGAGGTCGCTGCCAATTATATCTCCCGCGTTGAGAAGCTTGCCGAAGAGCAGGGGCTGCCCTCGGACGCGCTGCTGCTTGGCTGGTATCAGCTTCGCCGCAACAATGATGCGGATGCCGAAAAGTGGTTCCGCATCGCCCACGACAAGCAGGATTCCGCTTTGGCCTCCCAGGGGCTGGCATTGGCGTTGATTGCCCGCAAGTCGCCGCAGGAAGCCGAAGACGTCATGTACAAATGGCGTGACGATTCCAAGGATGCGACCGCCACCTATCTTGCCGCGACCGCCAATCTGATGGCCTTGCAGCCGCCGGCCGATCTGAGCGAGGACGTGCTCGGTCGTATCGCCGCTGCGATCATCGAACAGAAATACGTGCCGACGGCCCAGCAGTTCGGCTGGTACGCGCGATCGTTGAACCAGTTCCAGACGGCTGCCCGGTGGTTCGAGACGGGATTGCGTTGGAAACCGGATGACGAACCGTCCGCATATGGCCTTGCCGTCACCCGCCAGCAATTGAACGACCGGGCTGGAGTCGCCGAGATCCAGCGTCTATGGGCGGATCGTTCGGCCCGTATTGCCACGTTGAACGATACAGCCGCCGTTTCCCGCAGTAACGTCCCGTTGCCGGCCCCCGGCTCTGCGGCTGGGTCGCAGCCGGCTGTTCAGCCTGCCGCCCCTCAGATCCAGTCTGCGCCGACCGAACGCAGTGCCGCCTTCCAGCCGGAGCCTCAGCCGCCGGCGCAATTTCAATCCCAGCAGCCGCAAGTGCAGCCCCAGCCCGTTGTGCCCGCGAGGCCCACGCGGGCCATGCAGACGGTTGCAGTCGAGCGCGGTCCGCGTCAGCTTCGCGGATGCTCCACCACTATTGATCCCGCCCGCCTCCGGCCCGGCGATGCATTGGCACGCGGCTGGTGCCTGATGGATATCAACAGGCCGATGGAAGCGGTGAAGGCTTTCGAGGCGGCGCTGGCAAGTCCGGTGCGCAAGGATCGTGAGGATGCCGCCTACGGCCAGAGCCTTGCCTACCTGCGGGCCGGCCTTTCCAATAGTGCCGCAGTCGCGGCTACCAAGGCGCCGCAGAATCGCGACCGCGCGTCCGAACTGCAGGTAGCGATCCTTGCCGATCGTGCCCTTGCAGCCTTCCAGGGCGGCCGCTATCGCGAGGCACTCATTTTTCTCGACCAGCGTGCCCAACTGCAGCAGGAGCGGGTCGATCTCATGGTTCTGCGTGGCTACAGCTACATGAATCTGAAAATGTATGGTGACGCCACGCGAGTTTTTGAGGCTGCGGCCGCCACCGGCAATCGCGATGCTACACGCGGCCTCGCGGATGTGAGGAGCATCACCCATCCCGAGGTCAACGACTAAAGCCTACGCAGTCATTCAGATCGCTTACGACGCTCTCGGTCCTTGTCTGATGCACCCTTGCAGAGTTTTGCGCGACATGCTTTCGGTTGACGTCGCTCATGCGCTCGGCTAGTCGCGGAGGGCCGCCGGCTTTCCGCTTCGCAAGGAACCTCCCTTTGTCCGCTTCCCATCGCGTTCTCGAAAAGACTTACGATGCCTTCCTTTTTGACATGGACGGCACGTTGCTGAACTCCATCGCCGTCGTCGAGCGCGTCTGGGGCGAGTGGGCGCTTCGCCACGGTTTCGAACCTGAGGTCCTTTTGAAGACCATCCATGGTGTTCGCGCGTCCGACGTCATCCGCCAGCTCGGTCTTCCCGGTGTCGATCCGATCGCCGAGGCAAAACTGCTTCTGAAAGAGGAGATGGAGGATTTCGAGGGCATCATCGAGATCCCGGACTCCATCCGTTTCCTGAATGCACTGCCCTCGGATCGCTGGGGGATTGTCACTTCGGCGCCGATCGAGCTCGCCCTCCGCCGCATGGCGGCTGCGGGCATTCCCATGCCGAAGATGATCGTCAGCGGCGAAGAAGTCTCGTCAGGCAAGCCGAGCCCGGAATGTTATCTGCTGGGCGCGAGCCGTCTCGGGGTCGATCCCGCCCGTTGCCTGGTATTCGAGGATGCGGTTGCAGGTATTCTCGCCGGCGAGGCAGCCGGAGCTGACGTCGCCGTCATCACTGAGACTCATGCGACGCCTTTCGAGACGCCGCATTTCACGATCGCCAACTATACCGGCTGGCAATCGCGTGTGACGGCCGACGGCAAGCTCTTGCTCTCGGCAATGTAATCCGGCGGCAAGAATGGTCTGAGGGCAGGGCGTCAAAATTTGTAGCCGACTCCGATCATCACGACATGCCGGTCGAAGTCGCCGTCGAGCCCGAGCAGGTCGGCGCTGCCGTAGTCATTGTAGCGATATTCCAGCCGGCCGAAGACGTTGTTGGTGAAGGCATAGTCGACGCCGGCGCCGATCGTCCAGCCGGACAGCGTATCCCGGTCGCTGCCGGCAGGACCATCGATATGGGCCTGCGCACCCGTCCAGCCTGCTGCACCATAGATCAGCGCGCGATCGATCGCATAACCGAGCCGGGCGCGGACGGAGCCGGCAGTTTCGAGGCCGACTTCGAACGGGCCGACATCGGACTTGTTCCAGTTGTACGAAATGTCGCCTTCGATGCCGACGACGAAATTATTGTCGAACTGCCAGTTGTAGCCGACGAAGCCGGTGATCAGCCCACCGTTCATGTCTTCGGAAAAGACGTCGAAATCGCCGTTGGCCCAGGTCGGCCCGCCGCCGACACCGGCATAGAAACCTGACCATGTGAAAACCGGTGTGATCTCGGCTGCCGGTGCGGCCGGAATAGCGTCGATGGCATCAGCCGCCATGGCCGAGCCTGCGAGGCCGGTAACAAGGAAGCCGGCAACTGTGGCGGATACGAAGCGGAGTTTCATGATTTCCCCCTGCCGGGAAGAGCCCGGCTGAAAGCTCGTTCAAGATCCGGTTGCCCGGATGAAACCGGCGCATGGCGCATCTCGGCTGCAGGCGAGCGACCTGCAAAATCATGCGTTTCTAACGCGATCTTTGGGGAAAGGTTCCGGGGAGGCGCCGGGCGTGACGACAGACAGCAACCGGCAGGGCTCAGAGCTTGACGCGATTGCCCTTGTTGTCGAGCATCTGCAATACCTGACCATCCGTCTTGATCGAGACGCAGTCGGTCTGCTTGTTGGGGAAAAGTATGCAGATCTGACCGTCTGAAATTTTATAGCCGTTCTTGTTGCCCCGACGGTATTCATAGCCATTCGAGGCTTTCCGCAAGTCGCTGGCACCCTTCAGAAGCTGACGGATTTCGTTTTCCCTGGCGTTTCGAAACCGGGCTTTTTCTGCCAATGCAACATGCGAAGAGGCCAATGTTATGATCATGCCGATGAGAAGTGAGCGGCTTGGCAGCATGTGATAAACTCCGGGCATGGTCGACAGGAAATGGAAGAGAGTGAAATGATCAGGGTTGTTCTTGCCTTAGCTTTAGCAATGCTCGCCGGTAATGCAATGGCCGTTGATCCGACAAATCCGCGGGTCAGCCGGCAGAACTCCCAGGATTGCCGACGCCTTCCCGAGCGCTGCGCCGGCGACGACCGCAACCGCAATCGCCGCGACTATTACCGCGACAACACCCGCCAGGGCTCCGGCCAATACATCTACCGCGGCGAGCGCCGCATATGGACGGATGAATCGCGCTGAGGGCACAAGGCACCCGTCAGCAACTTCAGACCTTGGTCCGTGTCGGGAGTTCAGCGACTATGGTATTCGCCGCAGCAGGAGTGGTTGGAGAACCAAGGGAAAAGAGATGCAGACATCGATCATCGCTGAACTGCAGACCGCGCGAAGCAATGTTGCAACGCTTGGAGCAACCGACCGCCGTGTGATTGTGGCGCGCATCCACAGTTACCTGCAGGAATACCGGGACGATATTCTCGGGCATGTGCCCGCAGACCGGTGCATGTGGATCGAGCGACTTATCGGATCGCTTTCGGTCAAGGCCCCACAGATCGCCTCGTTGAGCAACGAGGAATTTCACTCCGTTCTTTCCGAGTTCGAAAAACTTCTCGCCTTGCTCGAAGACCTGACGTCCTCCTGGGACGGGCTACCCCGTACGATTCACTGAGAGATTAGCGCAGATACATTCTGCTTGGACGATGATGTATTGGTTGTCGGGCGCAAGCAGGAGGTGGAGCGGTTTGTTGCCCTAAAAGATTTGAGAGGGGCACCGCTAGTGCATATGCGGCAGGAGCCGCCAGCTTGCGCCGTCCGTCCGGCTTTCAAGTTCTGTTGGTTTTTTGACTGAGATTTCAAGGGATTAAATGGTCGGGGCGACTGGACTCGAACCAGCGACCCCTTGACCCCCAGTCAAGTGCGCTACCGGGCTGCGCTACGCCCCGACCTGCCGAAACGGCTTGCTTCTGTTAGACTTTTCGGTTTTTGGACGCAAGGGAAAAATGCCGCCGTGATCATAAAACGGAACTTGTCCAAGAGAATGTCTGCTGTCGAGCTTCTTTCCTGCCCTTCGGTAAAGGCCGGCATGCTCGCAATCCGCCGATGACTGCCGAAAAAAGTCTGCGCATATGCGGCAATAACCCTTGCATGCGCCGGCGCAGCATGGAAATCCTTCGGCTCATGAGCAATGCGGCGCCAAGCCGGGCTAGCACTCTGCCGAAATATTATAGATTTTCGGTTGTAGTTTTTAAGGCGCTAAATTGGCGGTAAAATATTTCCTTAATATTTCTGCCAAATATCCCTACTTAACAGAGGTGAGTTATTTCATCTGCAAGAGAATCTACCTGTGATTGAGGCTGGCCAGTGTGATATTTCCAATTTTAGATTATTTGAAAATGAAATTTGTTCGCAATTTTGTTGCTGGGCGTGTAAAGAAGAGAAATCGTGGAAAAGCATAGTTCTGGGCTTATGACGATCGACAGTAATAGACACGATTGCCGGCAGACCCTTGCCGCTGCATTTAAAGCCCTCTCCGACGAGGCCGTGAAAGCGGGCTGGCCGGAAGAGGATGTTGCCCTTGCGCTTGCCGAACTCGCCGAAGCACATGTGGCCGAGGTAGGCGCCAAGGTGATCGTCGAAGGCTTTTACCAGTCGCAGGCTTTATGCCGCGAGCGGACGGCTAAAATTCCGCGCTGAATCCTGAGCGGCCTTTCAAAACCTCACAGCAGTAGGCCGGCTATCCTGGCCGCCGACATGAAAGACGCCTGCGCTGCGCGAGGGCTTCTCAGCCCATCCATTGCATCTAGGCAGTGCTGGAGTGCTATGCGGTATTCGCGGCCGCGCTTGGCCGGCCAGCGCTTGAGATATTCGACGGCTTCCCAGGCGGTTGAAACGATGAAGCCGTTGCTTGGAGATATGACCCTGACGGGCGAGGGGAAGCGTTTTTCGCTCACGGCTTTCTCATTCCATTTGAATTCCAAACGGCCCGGTAATGCGCGAGACAAGAGATTGTTCCCGACGATCTTAATTTGCATAGTTGCTAAAATTTTGGGCCGCGCGCATAATAAAAATAAGGCTGGCAGGGAGGGCGTCGGCTGCGCAGGATGATGCGTCATGCCCTCTGAGGGAAATGCGGCGCGATGTTGAAATCGTCAGTTCATCCCCAGGATTTACCGCTCTTTTCGGAAGATATAGACCTGTTGTCGCAGGTTCTGAATCAGGTTTGCGATGACAGCGGCATTACTCCCCGCACACCGGAAGCTGACAGGATCGGCGCTGCCCTCATCCAGCTCTACAAGCAAGGCGTGAAGGACAGCGGCAAGCTGACCATCCTAGCCAAGACCTATCTCTAAGGCGTCCTGGTCAGAATGCCTCAACCTGAGCAGGAGGGCGCCACGCTCAGTTCTGCTCGATCGAGACCCCGTCCTTGCCGATATTCATCTCGATGCCCTGAGGCTTGCTCTCCTCGTGATAGATGTAGGCGCCGAGGCCGACGACCAGGACGACGAGCGCGCCGATGACAAGATAAAGACCGCTGTTGCGATTCAAGACAGGCTACCCCCAACACGTTGACAGGACAGCCGAAACGCCCGAGAGAGCGCTTGGTTCCGTCAGTCGTCGTTGGCTGCGTTGAGGTTTTCCGGTCGGATGCCGTCGTCGTTGGATGTCCGGGCGCGCAGGCGTATGCCGGGGCCTCCCTCGTCCTGATTGCCGCTGGCGATGAAGATGATGCCGCGGGCCTCCAGCGCATTGCGCACATCGATCATGGCGCGCGTCTCTCCTGCCCATTCGCCGTTTTCCAGCGCTGTCACCGTTTCGACGGAAAGTCCTGCATGTGCAGCGAGGTCCTCGATGCTCATGCCGATCATGGCGCGAGCGCCGCGTATCTGTGTTCCTGTAATCATGCCCGAAACTTAGCGCCTTTGCCGAACTTCTCAAGTGGTTGCGAGCGGGCTGAACGCTTGTGGCGAACTTCCAGCGCGGCACAGCCCCAGACGATTCCGAACAGCAGGTAGACGTGCCGCCAGTGGTCGATATCGATGACGTTGCCGATTGTCGCGTGGCCGAGGACCGAGATCCACGCGACCATGAGGAAAGGCTGCCACGGCCGGTCGAGCAGCATGTTGCGGAAGCCGAGAGTGAGCGTCCAGCATAGCATGCCGACATAGCTGACGAAGCCCAGCCAGCCGTAGGTGGTCAGCGATTTCAGCCAGATATTGTGCTCGTCTTCCGGAAACATCGTGCCGAAGACGAGCGGCCCGATACCGAGCGGCCGTTCCATCATCATCTGGAAACCGATGCGATGGCGGTCGAAACGGCCGAGATGCTCGCCGTCATATTGCTGCACGAGCTGGGCGCGGGCGGAAAAGAGCTCGCTGACCTTGGGGACCTGCAGCGCCACCACCAGCGAGGCGGCCATCAGGATGATGGCACCAAGTGACAGGATCAGCACCCTAAGCCGGAAAGCGCCGCTGCGCTCCTTCAGCAGCATGATGAAGATCAGTATCAACACGGTGACGGCGAAAAGACCCCAGGCGGCACGCGAGAAGGAGAGGAAGATGCCGAGCGCCAGAATGAGCAGCGCTCCCGCCTTGATCGGCAAGGTTCTGAGATTCCCGGCGAGAATGCCGTGGACGAGGTAAAGCGCCGGCGGCACGAGAAAGGGACCGAAAACGTTCGGATCCTGGAAAGCGCCCTTGGCGCGGTCGTAAAGCGTGAAGACTTCCGAGCCCGGAAAGGCATGGAAATAGCCGAGGATGCCGAGCATGGAGGTGATCACCGCCGCAAAGCTCCAGGCATTGAAGATCAGCGGCAGCCGCTTATGGCTGTCCTCGATGATGGCGGCATAAAAGATCGAGGTCAGCGCCAGGAAGGTGGAGACGGCAATATACATCGGGCCGGTCGCCAGGTCCCGCATCTGGGTGAGCGACAGCATGCCGCCGATGTTGAAAGTGAGTAGCAGTGCCAGGAGCGGCGCGGTGGTGCGGGATATCTTCAGGCCGAGGATGAACCACAGACCGACCAATCCTGCCATCCAGAGTTCATAAGGTGCCGGCTCGTCGATGACGAAGCCCGAAAGGAAGACGCCGAAAGCGACCGCCGCCGAGCCGATGAGGCGCAGCGTCAGCCGTTGCGGCTGCGCTACGCGCACAAGGGGGGCGTCGATTGTGCTCAATAGGCGTTTTCCGTGTTGAGCAGCCGGATAGGCGTCAGGAACAGGATCTTGAGGTCGAACCAGAGCGACCAGTTCTCGATGTAATAGAGGTCGTAAGCCGTGCGGAACTTGATCTTGTCGTCATTGTCCACCTCGCCGCGCCAGCCGTTGATCTGCGCCCAGCCGGTGACGCCTGGCTTGACGCGGTGACGAGCAAAATAGCCGTCGACGATATCGGCAAAGGCACGGTCGTGCGCCTGGGCGAGCACGGCATGCGGGCGCGGGCCTACCAGCGAAAGCTCGCCCTTCAGCACGTTGAAGAGCTGCGGCAATTCATCGATTGAGGTTTTGCGAATGAAGCGCCCGACGCGGGTGACGCGTGGATCACCCTTGGTCACGGCAGCCTTCGCACTCGGGTCGCTCATGCTGGTGTACATGGAGCGAAACTTGAAGACGTTGATGACTTCATTGTTGAAGCCATGGCGCTTCTGCATGAAGAAGACAGGTCCTTCCGACGTCGCCTTCACGGCAATCGCCGTTGCCACCATGATCGGCCACAGCAGGCAGAGAGCGACGATAGTGAAGAAGATATCGAAAGCGCGCTTCGCAACGGAATCCCAGTCGCGGATCGGCTTCTTGAAGATGTCGAGCATCGGCACGTCACCGACATGCGAATAGGCGCGCGGACGGAAACGCAGGCGATTGGCGTGAGCCGCAAGGCGAATATCGACCGGCAGCACCCAGAGTTTCTTCAGGAGCTCGAAGATGCGCGCTTCGGCAGAGAGCGGCAGTGCAATGATCAGCATGTCGATGCGCGTCATCCGCACGAACTCCACGAGTTCGCTGACCGTGCCGAGCTTCGGATAGCCGGCGACCATGATCGGCGAGCGCTTCTCGCCGCGGTCGTCGAAGATGCCGCAGATACGAATATCGTTGTCCGCCTGCTGCTCCAGCATGCGGATCAGTTCCTTGGCCGGCTCGCCGCCACCGACGATGACGGCGCGGCGCTCCATGATGCCGTTGCGCGCCCAGTTGCGTACGCCCTGTGCCACGAGGAAGCGTTCGACAACCAGGAAGAGCGCACCTGCAGCGAGCCAGATGGCGTAGGATTCCGCGGTCGCCGCGCTAAGCCCGCGGATGAGCGAGAAAGCGCCTGACGTCAGCAGGAAGACGACGGCAAATGCCGCGAATGCACGCGGCAGATATCGCACACGGGCTCTGAGAGCCGGAATGGAATAGGTATCGGCAAGCTGAAGCGCTACCACGGTCAAGGCCGCAACGATCGCCGCCATGACGGCCCGCATCAGGATGCCGTCGCTGCCGTCGCCGGGCGCGAAATAGAAGGCGACGAGGCCGATGACGAATTGCGTGAGGAATTCCAGCAGTCGCAACTGGCCGATAATGATTGTCGGCGAATAGGTTCCGTCACGGAACTGCTCGGCAATCTGGCGTGCGTAGGGATTGATGCTAGGTGTCTCACCGGCCGCGTGCGCGGAGGTGCCGTTGCGCGTCTCCATGTCCGAGACCTGCTTGCGCAGGGCTTCGACGTCGAACTGTCCGCTCTTTTCCAGCTTGTTCATGGGGCTTCATCGCTCGTTGATGTGAGCGGGATAACAGAAAGCCCCTAAGAAACATTTACGAGGCAGCCGGACTTGCCTGTGCCGCAGCGGGATTGACGAGTTCGCCGTAGAGTTTCAGCACCTCGCGGGCCATGACCGGCGCGGAGAAGATCGATTTGACCGCATCAGGAGAGGGCATGACCTTGTCGTGCCAGCCAGGCACCGTCAAAGCTTCCGCCATCACCCGCGCCAGATCGTCGGAATCTCCCGGTGTCACCAGTGCGGGACTATTCGCCCCGAGCACCTCCGGAATGCCGCCAACGCGCGAGGCGATGACGGTCTTGCCGGCGCCGAGCCCTTCCAGCACGATATAGGGCATGGCTTCGGCGCGGGAGGGAACGACGAGGTTCTGCGCCATGGAGAAGGCATCCTTCACGCGCATGGCGGGCAGCATGCCGATGCGCTTGCCGAGACCGCGCTCCACCATCATCTCGCGATAGCGGTCGCGTTCCGGCCCGTCACCGATCATCAGTGCCGAAAGCGGCCGGCCGAGCAGGCGCTCGGTCTTGGCGAAGGCATCGATGAAGAGATCCGGCCCCTTGAGGTCGCGCAGCATGCCGACATAAATGAAGTGCACGGCATCCGAACGGGTCGGAATGTCGGAAAAGTCCCGCGCGCCGATACCGTTATAGATCAGACGGTTGGTGACCCGCGGCCGACCCACCTTGGTCGCATAGGTCTGGCGTTCATAGTCGCAGATGAAGACCAGTGCATCGGTAAAATATTCCTGCAGCCGCTCCATGCGCAGCACGAACTGTCCGAGCATGGAGGCGCGGGAATAATGCAGGCTTCCGCCATGCGCAGTATAGAGGCGGGCTACGCGATACCTGTTGACCCGCAAGGCTGAGCCGGCAAGCCGCGCAAGCACACCGCCCTTGGCGCCGTGCCCATGCAGCACATCCGGCCGCAAACTCCTGATTTCCTTGAATGTGTTCCAGAGAACCATCATGTCCGACGGGCTGATGGACCGCCTGATCGGAATACGTGTCAGGCCGAGCGAGAGATAGGGGCGGATATCGTCGAAGAGACGATCCTCATATTCGCCGCCGGTCGAACTGTCGCAGATGATGCCGATTTCGTGCCCCGCCCGGCTGTGTTCTTCGACCAGATCGCGGACATGGCGGAAAATTCCGCCGACCGGCGACCGGAAGCAGTGAAGAATGCGGAGGGGCCTCTGTTCTGCCATCGGCTAGAAGAGCCGTTCACGAACATAGATCGTGTCGCCGGCGATGATCGGGCCGGAAATATTGACGCGGCCCGTCAGTACCTGTCCGTTGATCTTGCGCGTGACGTCGACCATGCTCTGGTTGGCACGGCTGGAAAAGCCGCCGGCAACGGCGATGGCGTTCTGCACGGTCATGCCGGGAACATAGGCATATTGGCCGGGCTGGCCGACTTCGCCCATGATGTAGACGGAGCGATAGCGGTCGACATCGATGGTGACATCGGGGTCGCGAAGATATCCCTGCTGCAGCTTCTGCGCGATCTGGCCAGAAAGCTGCTGCAGGGTGCGGCCACGGGCAGGGACCTGGCCGATAAGCGGGAAGGCAATATAGCCGGCCTGATCCACCGTATAGGTGTTGGTCAGCGTCGCTTGATCGAAGACGGTGATGCGCAGGCGGTCGCCACTATCGAGCGAATAGGGCTGGATCGTCGCCTGGTTGAAGGCCTTCGGCGCAGGCCGATAGGTGGTGCAACCGCCCAATGCAGCCGTCATGGCGGCGAGGCTCATAGCCATCAATGTCTTGGGCTGGACGAAGGGCATCCGCTTGCTCACAGGAAGATAAATCGGTCGAGCCGTTATCGATCTATTAGGGTTAATGCCCGGTAAAAAATCCGCCGATTTCCGCAAATCCTTTATCAGATCCGTCTCATCTGCGAGGGATTTCCCATTAACCGTTGAGTTACCATGGTCGTTTACGCTTGCGGCAGTTTGTATTGGAGTAATGAGTATGTCCCGCGTAGCGAGTGATCAGGATGTGGACATCGACCTCGGCCAGCTTGTGCGCGCGGTCTGGGCCCGTCGCCTGAAGATATTGACGATCACCGCATTGGGTGCGGGTGTAGCATTTGCCGGCGCCAAGATAGTTTCGCCGCAATATCGCAGCGAGACGCGCGTCCTTATCGAGCCGCGCGCTCCCGCATTCGCCAATACACAGACCAACGACGCCAGTGCCGGACCACTGCTTGACGAGTTGAATATCTCGAGCCAGGTTCAGATCCTGCAGTCGGCGGACCTCATCAAGCAGGTCATCAACAATCTGAAGCTCTATAATCTGCCGGAATTCGATGCGGCTGCGAACGGGTCCGCGCTTACCGATATACTCGTGGCGCTGCACCTGAAGAAAAACCCGCTGGAAAACCCGCCGGAAGAGCGCGTCATCGACGCCTTCACGCAGCGCCTGCAGGTCTATCAGGTGCCCGGCTCGCGCGTCATCGGCATCACTTTCACCTCCAAGGATCCGAAGCTCGCCGCCAGCATTCCGAACGCCATGGCGCAGGTCTACCTGGCAATCCAGAGCGGTGCCAAGCTCGCTTCCAACACGGAGGCCACCCGCTGGCTCGAGCCGGAGATCGACAACCTGCGCCAGAAGGTGGGCGAGGCCGAGAAGAAGGTCGCCGATTACCGCACCACCCATGGTCTGCTGCAGACCAACGGCACCACGACCTTTACTGCACAGCAGCTCAACGATATCTCCATCGAGCTGACCCGCGTGCGCACCGACAAGGCGAATGCAGAGGCGAGGGCGCAGGCCGTGCGCAACGCGCTGTCTTCGGGCGAGCCCTCCGATACGCTAAGTGACATCATGTCGTCGCAGTCGATCCAGCGGCTGAAGGCGACCGAATCCGGGCTGCAGTCGCAGATTTCCGATTTGCAGACGAGCCTGCTCAACAACCATCCGCGGCTGAAGAGCCTGCGCGCCCAGCTTGCCGATATACGGACGCAGATCCGGCAGGAAACGCAGAAGATCCTCGCCAGCATCGAGAACGAAACCAAGGTGGCCGATCTGCGTGCCAAGGAGCTGGAGCAGCAATCCGATACGCTGCAGGCCAACAGTGCCAGGGCGGGCGAGGATGCCGTGGGTCTCAACGCGCTGGAGCGGGAGGCGAATGCCCAGCGCCAGCTTCTCGAAACCTACCTCGTTCGTTACCGCGAGGCTGCTTCCCGTGCCGACCGCAATTCCAGCCCCGCAGATGCGCGCATTGTTTCCAAGGCGATCGAACAGGTCGATCCTTATTTCCCGAAAGTGGTGCCGATCGTCGTGGTCGCCGCTGTCGCAACGCTCATCATGAGTGCAATCGTCATCATGCTCTCCGAACTCTTCAGCGGTCGTGCACTGCGCCCTGTCGAGGCCACCAATGTCGGGGCCACCGACGTCGAGGCCACGAATATCGCTGAGAGGGTCGAGGAGGAAGGGCAGGGTGAGGCAGCGCCTGCTCCCGCCCCGAAGCTCGTCAGGCCGAGCATGCTGACGGCGGCCATGGATGACGAAGAGGAGCCGGAAGCGGAGCCCGTAAAGGAAGCGCCTGCTGACGACAACGAATTCTCCGTTTCGTCCGTCGCGAGCTATCTGACCGACTGCCGCGCCCCGCTGGCCGTCTCCATATCTCCGAGTGGTGACAATGGTTCGGCGGCAACCGTCGCCCTGGCGCGTGTGCTCGCCGATACCGGACGCCGCGTGATCCTGGTCGACATGACCGGCAGCGGCTATCCGAGCGAACTGATGGCGGAAAATCCCGAAGCACTGGGCGTTACCGATCTTCTCTGCGGTGAGGCTGCCTTCGGCGAGACGATCCATGGCGACCGTATGTCGGACGCGCATCTGATCCCGCAGGGTGTCAGCGATGTGCGCCGCGCCATGCGGGGCGTCGACAGGCTGTCGCTGCTGCTCGATGCGCTGACATCGGCCTATGATATCGTCATTGTCGAGTGCGGCGCCGCTGATGTCGCCGGGGTTTCGCGGCTGACGCGCAGCAAGGAAATCGAGATCATCCTGTCGCTGCCCGAAATCGATGAGGCTGCTTTCGTCGGCCTCATGCAGGATTTCCAGAGCGCCGGTTACGAGCGCGTCGTCCTGATGTCGGGCGGCGAGGAGGCTGCCGTGCGCAGCCCCGCGCGCCATGCCGCCTGATCTTCAGCCGCGCTTGGCCCGGATGTTCTGGGCGAATTTATAGAGACCGGGGCGGGCCTTGATGAAGGCCTTGCCACGGGTGATCGCCCGATGCGCGATGCCGGCAGCGACGCCGATGCCGGAGAGCGGCAGGACCACATCGTGATGGTCGGTTTCGATCGGCGCCCAGGAGCGCTTGTAGGTCTGATCACCGAGGCCGAAATCGAAGAGCGCGACTCCCTTGCCGTGTAGGCTTGAAATCATTTGCCAGAAGAGGAATTCGCCGGGGCTTGCATCGGCAATCAGATCCTCGTCGATCGCGCCGAACTGGCAGATGACATGGTCGCCCTTGCGGGAAATCCCTGACAGCGCGGCAACACGTCCCTCATAGTCGCCCTTCAGGCGGAGAGCGCGCATCTCTAGGCCGAAATCGTCTCCATTCCGCCTGTCGATGAGGCCGTGCAGGAAGGCCTTGGTCGGCGCATCGTCGAACACGTCGGGCAGACCGAGCGAGGCGAAGCGCGCACTTTTCAGGTGGAAGAACATGTCGAGCAGTTCGTGTTGCTCCGAGGACGCTTCCGGAGCGATGTAGTCGAAGCCGCCGATTGCCTCCAGCCGCCGGCTTTGCGCGCGGAATTTCTTGCGCCTGCTCTTGGCGTTTAGCTGCTGCAGCGTCTTTTCGAACGTATCGAGGAGCGGAAGCTGGTAGGCGTGATTCTGGTTCTGCACCATGGGCAGGCCGGCGAGCATGTTGCGGCGGCTGCGCCATTCCAGCGGGATATTCTGCAAAAGAAGCAGGTCGGCCTTGCCGGCGAGTGCCGTGCGAAGACGAGCGGCAAGCTTGTGACTGTCAAGCAAGCCGCTGTCTTCGGCAAAGGCGTCGGAGACGAGGCCGGTGTTGATGTTGCTGTGGTCGGCGCCGATGAATTTGGCGATCCGCATGCCGCGGGAGTTGACGATCTCTACCGGAAGGATGAAGGCGGTATGGGTGCCGCACCTGCCGCGCAGGATGGCGAGCGGCCGGCGGAAGGCTGCCACCCAGGAGCTGCACCAGTCATAGCTCTGATGCAGCGAGGAAAGATCATCGCGTTCCAGTTTGCGCCATTCCGCCTCAAGCGGCTCCATCGTATCGAAAAGCTCGATCTCGAGTTCGGCCATGGCGAGTTTCATGCTCAGCTGCCGCAGCCGGGAAATGCCGGCTTCGGCCTGCGCTGCAGCGTCGAACGGTTGCTCGGGAACGTCGTGCCTCTGGGTCTGCACGGGTCTTCTCCAGTCAATAAGTTGCTGGAGGGCAAGCTAGGGCGCCAAGACGTATAATTGGTTTAACCGAGGCCCGCGCCCGGGCTTTTCCGCAGATCAGGGTTATTCTGCCGTTAATCGGCTATTGCTGCTTCGGGCCGGCCATCCAATTGATGATGACCATGGCCGGCAGCACCCAGAGCAGGCCGGTGAGCGCGAAGTAAAGCAGATGTCCCCACCAGGGCGCGTTGCCGAGCGTCGCGACCGCGATCGTATTTGCCACAATCGCATAGAAAAGCACGAGGATGATGATCAGGATCGTGCCGATGAATTTGCGAAGGCGGATGGGCATCGTATAACTTTCGAACGGATGGGATTGAGCCGGCGCGACGGCATGCCGCAAAGGTTCGGGGCTTGTTTTGCATCAGCCGGTGGGGCAAATCAACTGCCGGATAAAAGGAGAGATCATGGCCGTCGCGAACCTGAGCCCGGAGCAGGCGATCCGCACTGAAGTGCGCAGGCAGGACAATAACCGCCGTGCCGTGCGCATCTGGCTGGGTTTCGTGCTCTTGGCGCTCTTCTGTCTCGTGCTGGTGGGCGGTGCGACGCGGCTCACCAATTCCGGCCTGTCCATTACCGAATGGAAGCCGATTCATGGCGTCATCCCGCCGCTGAACGCTGCCGAGTGGGAAGAGGAATTCAAGCTGTACCAGCGCATTCCCGAGTTCCAGCAGCTCAACAGCGACATGACGGTCGACCAGTTCAAGAGCATCTTCTGGTGGGAATGGGCGCACCGGCTGATCGCGCGCGGCATCGGCGTCATCTTCGCGCTGCCTCTGATCTTCTTCTGGGCGACCGGCCGCATCGAAAAGCGCCTGCGCTGGCCGCTTGCGGGCATCCTCGCGCTGGGCGGCCTGCAAGGCTTCATCGGCTGGTGGATGGTCTCGTCCGGCCTGTCGGTGCGCACGGATGTCAGCCAGTACCGGCTGGCTACTCACCTGGTCATGGCTTGCCTGATCTTCGCCTCCTGCATGTGGATCATGCGCGGGCTCTCGCCGCATTCCAGCGATCCGGCTCCGACGAAGAATTCACACCGCTGGGCGGCGGCGATCGCAATATTCTCGCTCTTCCAGATCTATCTCGGCGCGCTGGTCGCTGGCCTCGATGCCGGCTTTACCTACAATACCTGGCCGCTGATGGACGGTGCCGTGGTGCCTGGCGATCTCTTCATCCAGCAGCCTTTCTGGATCAACCTGTTCGAGAACCCGAAGACCGTACAGTTCATTCACCGTCTCGGCGCCTACACGCTCTTTGCGATCGCTCTCATCAATATGGTGATTGTCCTGCGCGCCGCATCCTGGACCACCCATGCGCGCCGTGCCGTGGTGCTCTTTTCGTTTGTCACGATCCAGGCCGCGATCGGTATCACCACACTGCTGCTGGAGGTGCCACTGCACTGGGGCCTGTTACACCAGGCGGGCGCCCTCGTGGTCTTCGGTTTTGCCGTCGCCAACTGGCGCGGCTATTACGGCGAATATCCCCGCCCCACTGCGATCGCCGAGCGCGACTGAGCCGACGATCACCAGCTAGAATCGGTAAGTCATGCCGAGCACCGGGCCTTTCAGCGTGGTGTCGAACACGTGGCCGTCGGACTCGTAGTCCACATCGAGGATCTTGTACCCCGCTGAAACCGAGAGGCGATCGGTGAAGAGGTAATTGACCGTGGCGAGCGCCTGCCATGTGCTGTCTGATCCGGCGCCGAAGCCGCCGAAATCGGCCTGAGCCTGAATGGAAAGTTTCGGCGTGACGGTGAAGAAGGTGCGGAAGCCGATGACCGGATCGACCCAGCCGAAATCCTCGCCATAGCTGCGCCGGAAGGCGCCGTAATTCACGGTCAGGTCATTCGAAATGTGCCATATCCGCACCCCGGCAAGCACGTCGAAGGTCACGTCCTGCCCGCTATAGACGCGGTAGCCGCCCTTGATCGTTGCCTGGAATTCCACCGTATCGACATCGGCGGTCAGTCCCGGCGTTGCACCGACGACGGGCAGTGCTCCGATCGCGTGGCTGTCGGTCGTATCCACATACATGAGATCGCCGGATAGCACGAAGCGATCGTACCGGCCCCAGACATCGAGAAAACCTCCGAAATTCAGGTCCTCCATGATGTCGGAGAAGGATTTTTCAACCGAGAGGGTCGGCGCACGCCGGAAGGGAGAGATATCGCCGTCAATTCCCGCTGCCCAGAGATAGGGTGTCACTTGCAGCGCCCATCCGGGCGTATTGCTCTCGACGGGTACCGACGGCTCGGAAGCGTCCTGCGCACATACGTCCGCCGCTGCCCCCGAAACCAGCACGCCAGCAATTATCATCCGTCTGATCATCCACCAGCCCTTTCCCGCAGTCAGAGATCTCTATTCATCCGCCCTCAGGCGGGCGCCATCAGAGACCTTGGAAAGGAAAGGGCTCGGCGTCCTTGAAATCGACTGTCGCGTCCCCTGCAAAAGTATGTGCCTGATCAGCACCGAGGTCGAGCCTCTTCACCTTGCCCGTTTCCTTGGAGAAATCGATCTTCTTCAGGTCGACCCAGAACGTGTTCGGCGTCATCGCGGACTCGAAGAAATAGAGATCTCTCTTGTGGTCGAAGACGGTGCGCCAGCGCGTCGACGACAATTCCGGCTGATCCTGCGCCGATATGCCGAGCGGAACAGAGACGTTCCTGATGACACCGAAAACGCTCGCCAGCGTGCGGTCGGGTTCGCCGCTCTGGGGGATGGCCTTGATCAGGAAGGAGGCCCGGGCAAAGCGATCCGCCGCGCGGCTGGTTCCCGGAAGGAAGACCGTGCCGCCGATACCCTCCCAGTAGGTGTTGAGCGCCAGTTGCTCGTCGTAGGTCGGTGAATTGGTCATCACCTGGTACTGGCGGCCGTGATGGATGATCTGTTTTCCGTTTACATATTCGACAATGGCGCTGTCACCGCTGGAATCGGAGAGCGACAGATGCAGGGTTGTCAGCCTGTTTTGCCCCGGCACATTATCGGTGACAATCGTGAAGGGCTCTTTCTCCAGTGCTGCGACCGCCTCACTCACCGTCGCGAAATTGTCGAGCGCATATTGCGCCCAAGCCGCAATCGTCAGGCCCGGTTTGCTGCCGGCGTCGAATTTCGGATATTCGGATTCCGTCAGCCAGAGAAGATTGGCGACGAGACCGGCCTCATTCGCCCCGTCTGTAGTCGATACGTCATAGCCGGTCGCCACCACCGACCCGTATTTCGCCGTCCAGTTGATGGAATTCGGCCCGGCCTCTCCGCTGCGGGATATGCCGCGCGGCAGGATGTAGAGGTTTGTGCCGATATCGTATTTCCAGTCCATCGACCGGGCGGTAATGACATTGCCGCCTTCCCCGAGGTAGACCATGCGGGTGCAGGCATTCGCCTGGTAGGGCGTCATCACCTGAATGCCAATAAGCGTAATTGCTGCAAAACGTCCCAGAATATTCGATTGCATGATCGCAAGTCTCCCGGCTGGATCATTCAAACAACAGGCGCCATTTGCGCCTCTATCGCACGTTGCGTTTTGAATATGCACGCTTCCTTCGCTTATCTCAACTTGGGAATTGGCGTCCAAAACGCCCCCGCCAGGTAGTCAGCCTCTCGGAAGAGTGAACGGTATCAAGGCCATGACGTGCTAAGCTATAGGTCGGCCAATGTGTGATCTATTAGGGGGGACTCGGATGAACCGATTTCGCACATTCATAATGGCAGGCGCGCTGGTCACGCTTTCTGCGATCGCCTCGGGCTGCACATCGACGGCGCAATACGACTACGGCGAGGATACATCCTTCAACCCGGCTTGCGCCGGTGGTTTCCGTCCCAGCGATAATCGTCCCTGCTCGTATTGAGCCGCCAGGTTCACCAGGTTCCGATTAGGGATGAAGCCGCCAGCAATAGCCCGGTCAGAATATTCGCAAGGAACAAGCGGTAGTTCACATCCGGGCGGGCGAGGTCGATCCGCCGGACTTGCCACGCAAGGTGTGCGGCTATGACGAGCATTCCAAATGCGTAGGGCAGGGACATCCCGGATAACCAGCCACCGACCGACCAGGCAGCAATCGTCGATACATAGAAAAGACCGATAATGCGCTTGCCGCGCTCGCCGAACAGGATCGCCGTCGATTTCAATCCGAGCCGTGTATCGTCTTTCACATCGACATAGGCATAGACGGTGTCGTAGCCGATCTGCCAGGCGATAGCTCCCGCCCACATGAGGACGGCGCCGGCGGGAATCGCGCCGGCAATTTCCGCCCAGGCCATGAGCATGCCCCAGTTGAACGCTGCGCCGAGCACTGCCTGCGGCCAATGGGTAAAGCGTTTGCAGAACGGATAGACGAACACCAACGGCAGAACGCAAAGGGCAACCAGCCGCGCATAGGGCGTCAGGAACAACAGGAGGGACGCGGCCAGGGCGAGTTCGATAGCCAGAAAGGTCAATGCCTGACCGACGCCAATCTGCCCGCTTGCCAGAGGCCGAAAACGGGTTCGCTCGACATGGCCGTCAAATTTCCGGTCGGCAATATCGTTGATCGTGGAGCCTGCGCTTCGCATCAGCAGGGCGCCGAGCGTGAAGACGGCGAGCTGCCGGACATCGGGCAGGCCATGAGCGGCCTGAAACAGAGCCGCCCAGCATGGAAACAGCGTCAGCCAGATTCCAACCGGGCGATCGAGCCGCGCGAGCCTCGTGTAAGGTCGCCATGTGCCCGGCAACAGCCGGTCCACCCAGTCGCCCTGATGAATATCACTCAAGTCCGGGCGGTTTGACGTGTTCATGGCGTGATCCGGTTATTTTCAAAAATTCTCAATGAAAGCAGGTATTTCCTGCCTTGGACTGGCCTTTGCAGACTAGAGGTTTTCGCAGGCCTTGCAATGATCGCCCCTGCGTCAGACCGACCCATTCAGCCTGCGTGAGAAAGGATATTCAAAAGCTTGCCGCTGGGGTCGCGAATATAGAAGCGCCGTACGCCCCAGGGCTCGTCGGCCGGCCCGTAGACGATCTGATGCCCGCCTGTGACCGCGCGCCGATGGACTTCGTCAAGATCATCGACCTCGATCGAAATGTCGGGCACTGCGGTTCCCGATCCACCCTCCGTCGCGATGCCGATCTGGGTGATTGCGCGCCTCTCAGACGCAAGGGTGACGATCCAGCCATGATCCATCACGACGTCGAGATCGAACAGCTCGGAATAAAAGTTGCGCACTTCTTCAATGGAAGCGGCGGCGATATTCGGAACGATGCGCAGCACTGTCATGTTGTTCCTCCCTCGGCGTGAAGAGAAATAGCACTTGGTCGATCTGCGGAACAGTTCGGGCCCAACCGCCGAACCATTCCGCATGTCATATTCACAGGCCTCAAATGCTCGCCTGCAGCCCATAGAGATTGGCATAAATGCCGCCGCTCTCCATCAGCCTGTCATGATTGCCTTCTTCGGCGATACCGTCGCCGGTAAGCACCAGGATACGGTCGGCATGGCGGATCGTCGAAAGCCGATGGGCGATCACGAGTGTGGTGCGCCCTTTGGCGAGCGTCAGGAACGCCTGTTGGACAGCGCGCTCGCTTTCATTGTCGAGCGCGCTCGTCGCCTCGTCGAAGATAAGGATGGCAGGGTTCTTGAGGAAGGCGCGAGCGATGGTCAGCCGCTGACGCTGACCGCCAGACAGCTTTACGCCGCGCTGGCCGATATCGGTCTGATAGCCCTGCGGCAACGCCATGATGAATTCATGTGCGTGAGCCGCGCGGGCCGCAGCTTCCACCTCTTCGTCTGTGGCATCCGGGCGACCGTAGCGGAGGTTGTCCGCCACAGTGCCGGCGAAGAGATAGACATCCTGCTGCACCACGCCGAGGTGGCGGCGCAGCGAGGCGAGCGTCACATCGCGAATATCGGTGCCGTCGATTTCGATCGAGCCGCCGGTGACGTCGTAAAAGCGAGGAAGCAGCGCGCAGAGCGTGCTTTTCCCCACACCGGACGGGCCGACGAGCGCAACGAATTCGCCTGGCCGGATGGTCAGCGACAGGTTGCTGAGCACCTCCGCCCCGTCATCGTAGCTGAAATCGACATTCGACAGCCTGATCTCTCCCCTCGGCGTATGCAACGCGCGCGCCGAAGGACGATCCACCACGTCTGGATCGATCTCCAGGATCTCCATCGCCCGCACGAAGCCGGTGTAACCCTCCTGCCAGAGCCGGGCGAGGTTGGCCATCCGCTTGACCGGATCGACGAGGACGCCGACGCAGAGCAGGAAGGTCAGAAGATCGGCAATGGTGAGTTCCGCCGCAAGGATGCGCAATCCGCCGAGGATGACGACCAGAAGCGTGATGATCTGGGCGAAGGTCTCGGCGCCGGCGGAAAACCATGCTTCGCTGCGGTAGCCATCGGCGCGGCTTTCGAGGAAGCGCCGGTTCAGGACAGCAAAGCGTCTTCGTTCCAGGTCCTCATTGGCGAAGGACTGGACGACGCGGATGCCGGCCAGTGCATCCTCGACCCTTTCGTTGACGGCGGCGATCTCCTGCTTGCTCGCCTCGAGAGCGCGGTTCATGCGCCTGTTGAAGTGAAGTGCATAGGCCACTGCAAATGGCGTCAGCAGAAGGATCAGAAAGGCAAGCTGCGGATCGATGAAGAACAGGACCGTCATGGCCCCGCTATATTTCAGGAAGGCGATCAGCAGGTCTTCCGGCCCGTGATGAAAGAGCTCACCCAACCAGAAGGAGTCGCCGACGATGCGGCTCATCAATTGGCCGGTGCGGTGCCGGTCGTAGAAGCCGAAGGATAGTTTCTGGCAGTGGTCGAACAGTTCCTGCCGGATATTCGCCTCGATATGCGCACCCATCATGTGGCCGCGATAGTCGACGAAGAAGATCGCGCCTGTCTCGATCGCGACGATGGCCAGCATGACGCCACCCATGCCGATGATCTGCCAATAGGCCGAAGCGGTATCGGTGAGCACGATGAGATGGCTCATGACGATATTGGCGCAGAGCGGCAAGGCTACTGCGGCAGCAGCAACCACGACGGCACAGGCAATATCGGCCATGAGCAGCGGAACATGCGGCCGGAAATAGGACAGGAACTTGCGCAGGCGCAACTGGCGCCCGTTGTGGATATGCGATGCTGATGAAAGGTCGTGGTTAGGACGCCGCGGGTTTTTCCTCGCGCGTGAAAGCAAACTGGACATGAAGACGGATATCCTGAGTGTTGATCTTGTTTTTCTGGTTGCTCAGGATCGTTTTCATCAGTGCCTCCCATCGGCGTGAAACCAGGGGCTGTGCGCCTTTCAAGCGGCACGGCCTTGCTGACAGCGTGCCGCTTTTACCGCAAAACGCTGCGAAAGGCGACAGTCTTTTTGTTCTGACATGTGACAGCGACAGGCTTGGGCCAGATCTTCGGGCCATTTCCGCTCACGGATCAGGCCTGCTGATTTCCTCCTGCAAGCGCTCGAAAGCCGTTGGAAACAGCGTCGCGGGTGGGCTGTACGGATTGGAGAAGGCGTAGATGAAGAAAAGGATGATGCCGGTAAAGATGCCGAAGATTGATAGCAGCAACAGGTTGCGGCCATCGGGCGCGTAAGGGTAGTAGCCGATCGCGGTGAAGATCACGCCCGAAACCGCGGCAAACCAGAAGATCAGGCTGATGGAGTCGGTGCCGCTGTTTTCCCTTCGGTCGCGGGATTCCGAGATCATATGTATTTCTGCGAGCATGTGGCTGCGCAGGCTCTCCTGCTTGGCATTGGCAGGTACCAGTTCGAGAATTCTCAGATAAGCGTTGTTCCATTGGTCCCAGGCGGCCGAAGAGAGTTCGCCGGTGCGCCCGAGTTCACGCCATTCCTGCTCGATGACGATGCGGACATAATCCTTCAGCGCCTTCTGGATTGGTCCCTGCGCCTCCGGCCCAAAACGCTCGGCATCATAGAAGACATCGCCGACCGCGTTGCTTTCCACCGTACTTTCTGTTCGCAGGGCCTGGTATTCGATCATTTCCTGCGCAAAAACGAGGGCGAGGATGAGTGCATGCAAGCTGGCGATGCGGGTGATGACCGAACTGGCCAGTTCCCTGTCCCGTCCGCCTGGGTCACCGCCCATAACCAGATGCATGATGTAGTAGGCCGCAAGCACCGTTGCGGTCGTGCCTCCAATGATGGCAATGCCGATCAGAACCGACGCCATTTAGCTCCCCTCATATGGGAGAGTGTAAGGCTTTCATATCAGACGGGCAATCATGTCGGGGACTACCGAAGCAGACTGTCGAACACAGGCATGCCGCCGATTGCCGAGGCTGCGATCAGAATATAGCAGGTCACGCGGAAGGTGCTCTCCTTGGCGAAGCCGAACAGTTTCGAACCGCCCCAGAGGCCGACGGCATAGGCAGGCAGCGTGACGATCGTAAGCGCAAAAACCGTGGAGACGAACAGCCCGCCGAAATAATAGCTGACGAAGCTGAAGACCGTGGAGATCGAAAAGTAGAGGATGACGTTTGAGCGCACACGCGTGAAGTTGCTTTTGCCACCAAGCCAGTAGGCGACGACGGGTGGCCCACCGAGCTGTGCCGCGCCGCTGAAGAGACCGGCAACAAGGCCGATTGCTGCGCTGAGCGGAGCGATCGGCTTGCCATGATAGCGCCAGCCGGAGACAAGCAGCGCGAGCAGGCAGATGGCGATCGCCGAGATGATCCAGCGCAGCAAAAGCGGGTCCATGAGCGCCAAAACTGCCGTTCCCGTGGGAACACCGAGAGCGGCGCCTGCTGCCATCGTGAAGACCTCGCGCCTGTCCGCGCCGCGCCATGCAGCCGGGATCATGCCAAGCGTCGCAAGCCCGTCGATGACCAGCAGCACAGGAGAGGTGAGCTTGGGCCCGATGACGGCACCGGCAAGCGGAATGAAGATGAGCGCGGCGCCGAAACCGGAAAACCCGCGCGCAAGGCCGGCAACGAATGCGAAGATGATCAACCCGGGGATGCCATGGTCGGGCAGCGCGGCGTCAAACCAGGCGCGCAGGCCAGCCATCAGCGCTTCCAGCGTCATCGATGAGGCTCCGTATTTCGGGGGAGAGACAGGGCAGGAGGCCCTGTCTAACGCAACTGCCTGATATGCCTGATATCAGGCGCCCAGCATCAGGTCCATGTTCTGCACGGCGGCGCCGGAAGCGCCCTTGCCAAGATTGTCATAGACCGCGACGAGCAGCGCCTGCGCAAGATCGTCATTGGCAAAGACGTGCAGGCGCATGCGGTTGGTGTTGTTGTAGATTTCCGGGTTGAGTTCCGGGGTGCGCTCTGACGTCTCCAAGGGGGCAACCTCCACGAAGCCCTTGATGCCGGCATAATAGTCGGCGATCGCTGCATGCAGGTCAGCACCCTTCGGCACCTTGGGCAGATGCGACAACTGCAGCGGAACGGTGACCACCATGCCCTGCGCGAAATTGCCGACGACCGGCTGGAAGAACGGCACGCGTCCGAGTTTCGCATAGCGTTGTAGCTCGGGAAGGTGCTTGTGCTTGAAGCTCAGGCCATAGGGCATGTATTCGGGCGCATCCTCGCCCTTGGCGACGTAGTCCTCGATCATCGTACGGCCGCCGCCGGTATAACCGGAAATGCCGTTGACCGTGACCGGGAAGTCGGCAGGCACGAGCCCGGCTTCGATCAGCGGGCGCAGCGTGGCGATCGGCCCCTGCGGCCAGCAGCCGGGATTGGCGACGCGCTTGGCCGAGGCGATGACGCCCGCCTGCTCCTTGCTCATTTCCGGAAAGCCATAGGCCCAGCCTTCGGCGACGCGATGCGCCGTCGAGGCGTCGATAACCTTGGTACGGTCGTTTTCGATCAGGCTGACGCTTTCCTTGGCGGCATCGTCAGGCAGGCAGAGGATCGCAATATCGGCCTCGTTGAGCAGCGCTGCACGGACAGCCTTGTCCTTGCGGCTTTCGGTCGGGATCGACAGCAGCTCAAGATCGCGGCGCTCCGCCAGACGCTCGCGGATCTGCAGACCCGTCGTTCCAGCTTCGCCATCGATGAAGATCTTTGCTGCCATGATTATCCTGCACTTTCAGTGAGTTCGGATTGTTTCCGGAATCAGTTTGCCATGAAGTTGAATCAATTTGATAACAGCAGTCATCCTGCCGTCGCGCGCCGTTCGGCGTGGAGGCCCAGCATATACATTGCGACCGTCGCCCCCGCAATGGCGGTGATGTCGGCGTGGTCATAGGGCGGAGAGACTTCGACGACGTCGGCGCCGCGGATATCGAGCTGTTTCAGCCGCTGCAGCACGGAGAGGATCTTCGCGCTGGACGGGCCGCCGGCAACCGGCGTGCCGGTGCCGGGTGCAAAGGCCGGGTCCAGGCAGTCGATATCGAAGGTCAGATAGGCGGGCGAGCCCTTCGTATGCGAGATGATCGTCGAAGCGATATCCGATGCGCTCATCTCTTCGACCTGATGGCCATAGACCAGGTGGATGCCGAAATCTTCTGGCGCATGCGTACGGATGCCGATCTGGATCGAGCGGTCGGGATCGATGAGACCGGCGCGGACTGCACGGGCCACGAAGGAGCCGTGGTCGATACGGCGCTCGTCGTCCAGCCACGTGTCCTGATGCGCGTCGAACTGCACGAGCGCCAGTGGGCCGTGGCGATCGACATGCGCCTTCAGCAGCGGCCAGGTGACGTAATGATCGCCGCCGAGGGTGAGCAGGAAGGCGCCGCTGTCGAGAATGGCGCTCGCCTGCCGCTCTATGGCTGCAGGTGTATCCTGATGATTGCCGTAGTCGAGCAGGCAGTCGCCGTAGTCGATGACGGCCATTTCGGCGAAGAGATCGCGCTGAAACGGATATTGCGGATCGTTGTCGAAGATCGCCGACGCCCGGCGGATCGCCTGCGGCCCGAAACGCGTGCCCGGCCGGTTGGAGGTTGCGGCATCGAAGGGAATGCCCCAGACGACGGCATCAGCTCCTGTCAGATCCTTGGTGAAGCGGCGGCGCATGAAGGAGAGCGCGCCGGCAAAGGTCGGGTCGGAGGCGGCCGATGTCAGGCTCTGCGCCGTGAAGGCATGGTCGATGGTCTTATTCGCCATGGGAAGCTCGCTCCTCTGCGGTAAAGTCATAGGCGCGTTCTACCCGCGCAATGCGAACCTTATATTGCTTGTACCAGCGCTCACGGCCGAGGCGCTGGGCGGCGAGGTGGTTTGCGACCTGCTTCCAGGCCTTCAGGCTTTCCTCGTCGGCCCAGTAGGAATTGGTGATGCCGAAACCATCGGCATCCCGCGCGCTTTCGGCCCCAAGACAGCCCGGCTGCTGCAGCGCGAGGTCCGCCATCCGGTCTGCCATGGCGCCATAGCCATTGTCGCCCTCGGTGCGAACGGACGAGAAGGTCACGACGTAGTAAGGCGGTTCGGGCGTGGTGGCGAAGGGTGAGGGTTTGGCAGAGGGCATGATCGGATTCCTTGTCTCTGAAGGAAGGGGTAGGCGAGCTTCCTGAAGATTTCAAGGAATCACATTTCAAGCCAGGCGGCGGATCTTCTCCGCCGCCCTTTGGCATCAGCTGCGAGCGCGGATGCGCCGCAGTGCAAACAGGGTGATAATACCCAACACCGTGCAATAGCCGGCGAGTGGCCATGCCGTATTGCCGTCCAACAGCAGCACAAAAAGCGTGCCGATGCAGCCGACGATCAGGCTCTCGACACAGAAGTAGAGTGCAACCGCCGTTCCGGCTGTTTGGCCAAAGGCCGCCAGCGCCCCGTTTGCCGTAACCGCGGTCGTCAGCACGATGCCGACGGCGATCACCCACATCGGCAGGACGAAGCTGGCGAACGAGGGGGCAAGCAGCACCTCGCCGAGGCCGAGAAGCAATGCGCCGACAAGAAGCAGGCCCATGCCGCGGGCAAGGCTGCCGGCCATTCCCCATCGCGCGACGAAGCGGCCGGCAAAGCGTGCGGATAGGATCATCACCGCTGCCGCCGTGGCGAAGGAAAGGCTGAAGGCGAGACCCGAAAAGCCGGCATGATCGATCAACACCCGAGGTGCGATGGAAAAGAACACGAAGAAGGCGCCCATCGCCGCGCTGAAGCCTGTCGTGTAGGTCCAGAAATGCGCATTCGTCAGGATTGAACGCATGCTGATCGTTGTCGCGGCTGATGCCGCAGGCCTCGTTTCGTGCCAACCTCTCAGAGCGTTGAGGACCGACGCAAGCATCAGTCCCCCGAGCAACAGGAAGATGGCGCGCCAGCCGGCATGGTCGGCAATCACGGCGCCGGCGATCGGTCCGAGCGCCGGCACGAAGGAGAGGATCGCGCCAAGCAGGCTGTAGATGATGGCGCCTTCCGGCCTCGCTGCGTAGACATCGCGCACTGTTGCGAAGGTCGCTACAAGTGCCGCCGACGCGCCGGCCGCCTGAAGCAGGCGCAGCACGACGAACAGTGCGGCCGACGAAGTGGCTGCGAGCAACAGCGAAGAGATCGCAAACAGCAGCGCGCCGCCAAGCAGCACCGGACGCCGGCCGATCCGGTCCGACAGGGGTCCGAAGAGCATCTGGCCGGCGCCGAGAATGAGCATGTAGAGACTGAGGGTCAGTTGAACGACTGTCGCCGATGTGCCGAGTGCTTCGGGCATCGTCGGAACGACGGGGAGGTAGATGTCCATGGCAAGCGAGGCCAGGATATCGAAGGGCGCCAGAAGCAGCAGCGCTGCCGGCAAGGAGCAAGTCCAGTTCCTGTTTTGGGAAGGCATAGCTATTCATCCGCTCGAATGAGTTCATCCGGCGGCGATCTGCCTTCTCATCGCAGTCTGGATTGATTGGACAGATGCCGCAACAACTTCAAAAGGTTGCTGCGGCCCATCTGTCTGCGGACGGGGTGGCTCCCATGTCAGGTCCTGTCTTGTCCGGTCTGAAACCTGACGTGGCTTTAACAGCCGGCAGTACCGGCGACAATAGGCGAGTAGCGCGTTGACTTCGCAAACCGCTTCCAAGAAGCTGCGCCGACTAAACCAGGAAGGAGCCACGAGCAATGTTCGACCACATTTCAATCGGGGTAAAAAGCCTCGATAGATCGCGCCAGTTTTACGATGCGGCACTGGCGGCGCTCGGCTATGAACGGCTGTCGAATTTCGACGGAACGATGGGATACGGCACCGAGAGGCCTGCCTTCTGGGTGAGTGAAGTGGAGCGCCCAGTGCCGGCCGATCGCGGCTCGGGGCTGCATTTCTGTTTCGTCGCCACGAGCGAGGAGGCCGTCAACGCCTTCTATGCTGCAGCACTTGCCAATGGTGGCGAGGACAATGGCGCACCGGGCATCCGCCTGGACTATAGCCAGTTCTATTATGCCGCCTTCATCATCGATCCTGATGGATATCGGCTGGAAGCCTTCTTCAACAAGCCGGAATAAAGAAAAGGCCGGGCGAAAACCCGGCCTTTCCATGAAAGCATGTCCGAAAGCGATTAGCGCTTCGAGAACTGGAACGAACGGCGGGCCTTGGCCTTACCGTACTTCTTACGTTCGACGACGCGGCTGTCGCGGGTCAGGAAGCCACCCTTCTTCAGGACCGAGCGCAGGCCCGGTTCGAAGTAGGTGAGGGCCTTGGACAGACCGTGGCGAACAGCACCGGCCTGGCCGGAGAGACCGCCGCCTGCGACGGTTGCAATGATGTCGAACTGGCCGTCACGGGCAGCAGCAACGATCGGCTGGCGCAGGATCATCTGCAGAACCGGACGTGCGAAATATTCCGCGAATTCCTTGCCGTTGACGATGATCTTGCCGGAGCCCGGCTTGACCCATACGCGGGCAACGGCGTTCTTGCGCTTACCGGTCGCGTAGGAACGGCCAAGCGAGTCGACCTTGCGGACGTGAGCCGGAGCAGCAGCTGCTACTTCAGTCGACGTGCCGAGATCCTTCAGGGAGGAAAGGTCAGCCATTTATCAGGCGCTCCTTACGTTCTTCTTGTTCAGCGAGGCGACGTCGAGGACGGACGGCTGCTGTGCTTCGTGGGGATGGTTCGGGCCGGCGTATACACGCAGGTTCTTCATCTGGCGACGGCCGAGCGGGCCGCGGGGAACCATGCGCTCAACAGCCTTCTCGAGGACGCGCTCCGGGAAGCGGCCTTCGATGATCTGGCGAGCAGTACGCTCCTTGATGCCGCCGGCATAACCGGTGTGCCAGTAGTAAACCTTGTCGGAATACTTCTTGCCGGTGAAAACGACCTTGTCAGCGTTGATGACGATAACATTGTCGCCGTCGTCAACGTGAGGCGTGAAAGTTGCCTTGTGCTTGCCACGCAGACGCATAGCGATAACGGAAGCGAGACGGCCAACGACGAGCCCTTCGGCGTCGATGACGACCCACTTCTTCTCCACCTCTGCAGGCTTCTGGGAGAAGGTTGCCATAGTTGTTACTCTCTCTTGGATCCCCGTGCCCGAAGGCGATGGGGCGTTTCTTGTTGCTTGGCTTGACTGCTCGAAAGACAGACCAAAAAAGAAAACAGCCCCGAAAGGCTGCATTTCCGGCGCGGCTTATAGCGGCAATCGATTAGCCGGTCAATACGAGCCATTCTGGCGGCCGGAAAAATAGCATAGAAAAAACAATGAGTTAAGCATGAGGTATAATGATACCTCAATTTAGTGCGTCCGAAAACAGGATGTTTCGCATCCGCAAAGTCCCGCACTGTCGTATTCGGCTCGAAATCGCCCCACCCTTGTGGCACAAGGACGGATACAGACAGCACAGGAACATGCCATGGCCGAGATCGTATCCTTCCGCAAGGACAACAACAATTCGGGCGAGGGCGCCCTCGTGCTTCGCCAGCTTTCCGGCGGCATATTGCGCCTGACGCTCAACAATCCACCGGCCAATGCTCTCTCTATATCAGTCATGGAAACGCTGATGGGCGAGCTGCAGGGTGCGGCAGATGACCAGGACGTGCGCATCGTCGTCATCGCCTCGACCGGCAATGTCTTTTCCGCCGGTCATGACCTGAAGGAATTGACTGCGCACCGCGCCGACGAGGACGACGGCGTCGCCTTCTTCGAAGAAACCTTTGCGCTGGCCGCGGATCTGATGCTCGAGATCAGTCGTTTGCCGAAGCCGGTCATCGCCGAGATCGATGGGCTCGCGACGGCAGCAGGCTGCCAGCTCGTCGCAAGCTGCGATCTTGCGATCTGCACGGATACGTCCACCTTCTGCACGCCGGGCGTCAATATCGGGCTTTTCTGCTCGACGCCGGCTGTCGCCGTTTCGCGCGCCGCCCACCGTAAGCAGGCGATGGAGATGCTGCTGACGGGCGAGACGATCGACGCCTCGACGGCAAAGGATTTCGGCCTGGTCAACCGCATTGTACCAAAGCAATACCTCACCCACGTGGTCAGCAAATACGCATCCGTCATTGCCTCGAAGTCGCCGGAGGCGCTGAGGATCGGCAAGGAAGCCTTTTACAGGCAGCTCGAAATGCCCATCGCGGAAGCCTACGACTACACAGCAAGCGTGATGGTCGACAGCATGCTGACTGGCGATGCGCAGGAGGGCATCGGTGCCTTTCTTGCAAAGCGCACGCCCGAATGGAAGGGTGAGTGAAGTGATGGCGCGAATTACTGAATTTGTACTTTCAGAGATGCAGCGATTTCAGCTTCATGATCCCATTAAAGCGAAAATTTTTGCGCACGAATATGATGGACGCAAAGTCCTTCAGATATCGACATACGGGCGCGAGAGCAGGCAGGAGCCTGGCAAGGTCAGTCAAACAATCCAAATGGATGAGGATGCGGCGCGTAACCTTTTCGAAATTATGCGCCGAGAGTTTGGTTTCAAATAGTCAGGCGAGCTTCAGGATCAGCCCGCCGAGCGCAATGATGATGCCGGCGAGGTAGCGCCAGACGCTGGCCCTTTCCTTCAGCACCAGAACCGAGATGACAAGCGCGAACAGGATGGCGGTTTCCCGCAGCGCCGCCACTGTCGCGACCGGGGCCTTCGTCATCGCCCAGAGTGCCAGGCCATAGGAGGCGATCGAGCCCGTGCCGCCGATCAACCCGCGCCACCAGTTTCGCCTGACGTGAGTGGCGACAGTTATGAGGCCGCGCTGCGAAATCGCCCAGGCAAAGAGGAGAACCGGCGGCAGAAGCGACATCCACAGCGTGTAGGAAATCGCATTGCCGGAAAGCCGGGCGCCGATGCCGTCCACATAGGTATAGGTGGCGATGACGCAGGCGTTGATCAGCGCCAGCATAATCGCGTGACGGCCGCCGTGGCGGGCTTCGAAGGCCAGGGTGAGGATGCCGGCGCAGATCGTCATGGTTCCGGCAAGCGCTCCACCCGTCAGATGCTCTCCGAGGATGAAGCCGCTGGTGGCGACGATGAGCAGGGGCGCTGCGCCGCGCATCAGCGGATAGACGAGGCCGATATCGCCCGCCCTGTAGGCGGCGGCCACCAGCTGGAAATAGGCAAATTGCAGGATCGCGGAAGCGCCGATGAAGGGCCAGGCCTGGGGCTGCGGCAGGGGAAGCAACGGCAGGAATGGCAGCGAGGCAACAGCGCCGCCTGCAGAGATCAGCGCCGCATCAAGTGACTTGTCCTTGCCGGCTTTGATGATGGCATTCCATGTCGCGTGCAGAAGCGCACCGAAAAGGACAAGAAGAATAACGTCGAGGGGCAAGGTGAATGATCCGGGAGCACTGCAGCAAAATATGGGAAAACATCACAGCTTTCCCGTTTGAGTCCGCCTTGAAATAACAACCTGTGTTTGCGTGATTTGATCTGTAAGGTGTACTCCGCACGGTCCAAATTCAATAGCATGGATCGATGAAGCGAACAATTGCCCATTGATGTGGCAATTTCTGCGTGCGCTCGAAATACGTTCAATTCCGCTCACCTCACACAACTATGAGATGTTACTAATGGACACATGAACATATCGTGATCAAATTGTGTATGAAAGGTGAAGTTCAGCCATGGCAAGAGAATGTCGACAATCCTATGCTGCTGAAATGTAGACATTATTCTATAACTTTGAAATGGTTGTAAATTTGCAATCAAGAGGAGTTTCTATGGATATTTTGTATCTACAGATTGAACGACGAGTCCTTTCGCAGGTGCGAAAGGATCGATAATATCAAATTCCCGAATGAATACTCGTTTAGAGACTATAGTGTGGAATGAAGAACATCCCGTCCAGGTTGTCTATGTTCTGGCAGTTCAGCACCCGGCACTTGGGGTTGTCCTTTGAAGGAATGCTCGTCCATTCCGCATAGTCGGTCGCATCACAGTAGTTGCTGTTTCGGACATAGCGGTCGTAGAGAGGAAGGCCGCGCGGTGAAGTGTAGCGAAAGATGACTGCGCCTTGGTTATGGATCGCAGCCCGCACGCTCTGGCAGCTCATGGTGAGCGGATTGTAGCGCGAGATCGCAAGCGCCGGCGAGGCGGCGAGCACAAGCGCGAGGGTAACGGCGATTTTTTTCATGGCACAATTTCTCCCTTAGATTTCCGGCACCTATATATACGCGCAAACGGGCCGCCGGTTTCAATGAATCGCGACTGTGAGATCCAGTTCCAGGAGACAGCAGATATGAACCATGATGCCTACGCCGACGACTATCTCTCCGGTATTCTGAAATCCGTCAAAACCATCGCGCTGACGGGGGCTTCGCCCAATCCGGCCCGGCCGAGCAATGGTGTCATGGGCTATCTCCTGTCGCGCGGCTACAAGATCATTCCCGTCAATCCGGGGCAGGCGGGCAAGCAGATCCACGGGCAGACTGTTTACGCACGTCTTGCCGACATCCCCGAACCGGTCGACATGGTCGAGGTCTTCCGCGCATCCGAATATCTTGACGGGGTGGTGGACGAGGCATTGGCACTTGATCCCCGCCCGCAGGTCGTGTGGGCACAGCTTGGCGTGAGCGACGATGCAGCCGCCGCCAAGGCCGAAGCCGGCGGTATCAAGGTCGTCATGAACCGCTGCCCGGCAATCGAGTATCCGCGTCTTTTCGGCTGACGCTGTCAGGCAGAACGGATTTTCTCCGGAACGCGCCGCGGTTGAAAAAGATCGCGGTTAACTTTCATGTTCGAGCGGCTATGATCGCGCCCGTCAACAATTGTACGGGAGGACGACATGGCCAAAAACGATCCGGGATTCAACACGCTGGCGATCCATGCGGGCGCGCAGCCCGATCCGGCGACCGGCGCGCGGATTACACCGATCTACCAGACCACGGCCTTCGTCTTCAACGATTCCGACCACGCCGCAGCCCTTTTCGGCCTGCAGCAATTCGGCAATATCTACACCCGTATCATGAATCCGACGCAGGCGGTCCTGGAAGAACGCGTCGCAGCCCTTGAAGGCGGCACGGCAGCGCTCGCAGTCGCCTCCGGTCATGCAGCGCAGATGGTCGTTTTCCACACGCTGATGCGCCCCGGCGAAAATTTCGTCGCCGCCCGCCGCCTCTATGGCGGATCGATCAATCAGTTCGGCCATGCCTTCGAGAATTTCGGCTGGCAGGTACGCTGGGCCGACCCTGAGAATCCCAGTGATTTCGAGAGCAGGATCGACGACAAGACGCGGGCGATCTTCATTGAAAGCCTTGCCAATCCGGGCGGCACCTTCGTCGATATCGCCGCGATTGCCGAAATCGCCCATCGTCACGACCTGCCGCTGATCGTCGACAACACCATGGCGACACCCTATCTCATCCGGCCCATCGAGCACGGTGCGGATATTGTCGTGCATTCCCTGACCAAGTTTCTCGGCGGCCATGGCAATTCCATGGGCGGCATCATCGTCGATGGCGGCACCTTCGACTGGTCGAAGACCGGCAAATACCCGATGCTCTCCAGCCCGCGGCCGGAATATAACGGCGTCGTGCTGCACCAGACTTTCGGCAATTTTGCCTTCGCGATCGCCTGCCGTGTGCTCGGCCTGCGCGACCTCGGCCCGGCCATCTCGCCTTTCAACGCTTTCCTGATCCTGACCGGCATTGAGACGCTGCCGCTGCGCATGCAGCGTCATAGCGACAATGCGATTGATGTTGCCAAATGGCTCAAGGCCCATTCCAAGATCGCCTGGGTGAATTATTCCGGCCTCGAAGATGACCCGAACCACGCCCTGCAGCAGCGCTATTCACCCAAGGGCGCCGGCTCGGTCTTCACCTTCGGCGTCAAGGGCGGCTACGAGGCTGGCAAGGCGCTGGTCGAGGGGTTGGAACTCTTCTCGCATCTCGCCAATATCGGCGATACACGCTCCCTCGTGATCCATCCGGCCTCCACCACGCACCGGCAGCTGACCGACGAGCAGAGGGTCGCCGCAGGCGCCGGACCGGACGTGGTGCGCCTCTCCGTTGGCATCGAGGACGTGAAGGACATCATCGCCGACCTCGAGCAGTCGCTGTCGAAGATCTGAGCGTCCCTCACAACGCTTGTATTTTTGCAGACTACGTTTGTCGGGATACAACCATGGGATCAGCGTCCGAGTGGAATAGACTCGGACGCGGCTTTCGTCCGATCGGACGAAAATTGCGGACCATCTAGAGCCCCAAGCCAAACTGGTTCGGCTGCGAAAAGTCTTTTATTCCGACTCTCGGCCAATCGCATTTCCTGTCGAACTGGAGTTTAGAGACGGTGCGGTGGCAAGTCGGGTCTGTCCTGAACGCATAACCTGGAAGGGAGACGTAGTGACTTGCCGACGTCCCGAACAACAGGCAAATCGTCAGTGCGACACAAAAAGGCTTCATGGATGCCTCCCTTGTGGGATTAGGGGACGCATTTTCACATAGAGCAACGCTCTCGGACATATATCAATTTGTGCTAATACTGCGGCTGGGCGACACGCCAAACGAAGAACACGGAGTGTCCTCCGCAGCAAAGGTTTGTAATTTTGCGACCTGCGTTTGCTGGGATACAGCCATAGGATCAGCGTGCGATTCGAATAGAGTCGGGGCGATGGTCGGGAGTTTTTGACTCTGCCGATGTCGCTCTTTTTGTGCTCAATCTTTGCCGCGAACGACACTGAAGGAAAGGCTGACCATGGCAAACGCGATCTCCTTCGATATCGGCGGCGTCGAACCGGAAGTCGGCGCTCCCGCGGCCGAACGTATCATTTCGGGTAATCCGCAATTTCGCACCTGGAATCTCGAGGAGGCCGAGGGCGGCCTCTACGCCGGCATCTGGGAGGCAACACCCGGCAAGTGGCGGATCGTCTACGAGGAGTGGGAATATTTCAGCCTGCTTTCCGGCTATTCGATCGTGACCGAGGATGGCGGCGAGCCGGTCCATCTCAGGGCCGGCGACCGCCTTATCCTGAGGCCGGGCTTTAAAGGAACCTGGGAAGTCGTTGAAACGACTCGCAAGGATTATGTGATCAAGGTTTGAGCGCCGGGCCGGATAGAAGGTTTTTGATCCTTCTTATTAAGAGTGCCTACATCATCAAATGCTAAAGCTCATCTGCAGCGCATTGCGGACATGATGTCTCCTGCCGTCACCAAAGACATGCCCTTGCAATTCATCTTTTTGGGATTTGCATGTCGTCGAATCTTGCGCGTAGACGCGGTCGGTCTCAGACGTCTTCCATCATTGCGACAACCGTATGCTTCCTTGTCGTCGCTCTCGCGCTGACGGGCCTCATGGCCCATGTCGTCGTCGCGATGACACGATCTGCAAACGAGATCGACGATGCGAGGGCCACGCGCGCCGCCAGCGCGGCGATCGCAGCTCTTGTCAATCGCTTGAGCGCGACAACCACGGATAACGCCGTATGGGATGATGCCTATAAGGCGATCTCGTCTCCAGGCGCGGCGGACTGGGCCTATGAAAACTGGGGTAAAACCACAGCGGATTACCCGCTCTATGACGGCGCGGTCGTAATCGGCCCCGATCAATCTTCGATCGTCTCCGCATATGCCAAAGGTAAGCCTTTCCAGCCGAGCGCCTTTTTCGGCGAGGGCTTTTTCCAGCAGATCAACAAGGCTGCCGATGCCGGACAGGCGCCGGTGGTCAATTTCATCCGGACCGAAACGGGCATCGCGCTAATCGTATCGCAGGCAATCCAGCCTTTCACCGCAGAAGGCGAACTTCCGAAGCTGAGTGTGCTGAGCCTCTACAAGGATCTCACGCCGGAAGTTCTCGACATTCTTTCGGGCGAACACGAACTCGACGGATTGCACCTTGCGACCGCGCCGGAGCCAGGCCTGCTGAACACACCCATCACGGACATGCAGGGCGGTGTCATCGGCCATCTTGTGTGGCCGAGCAAGGCGCCTGGCAGCGCCGTGTTTCACCAGGTCTATCCTTACATATCGGCCGCCATCATTATCCTTGTGATGTTCTTGGGGGGCGTTCTTCTGGTGGGCGCTTCCGAGGCGCGGCGCCTGCGCCAATTGGCACAAGCAGCGATTTTCGAAGCGAACCACGATAGCCTGAGCGGCCTGCTGAACAGGCAAGGGCTTCTCGCACTGCTGGAAGAAGTGCAGGGCACTGATCTTGCGCAGCCCCGGCTCTATCTGGTCGATCTCGATGGGTTCAAGGCTGTCAACGACGCATGGGGGCATGCGGTCGGCGATGACCTGATCCGGATCGTTTCGAACGCCCTGGTCGCCTGCCACCCTGAAGTCGTCGCTGCGGCCCGATTGGGAGGCGACGAGTTTGCGCTGGTGCAGATTGGGTCTGCCGCGCCTGGAGAGATAGAAGCGACTATTCTGGCGCTGTTCGCCGAGCCCTTTAAAATCGATGGGCGGACGATCGAAGTTGGCGCAAGCATCGGCGCTGCCGCGCGTGACGGAGACCTGCCGCCCTTGGAGCTTCTCCGCAGGGCCGATATGGCGCTTTACCGCGCCAAGGAAAATGGCAGGGGCCGGGCGATCGAATACGACCCGGAGCTCGATCGGGAACGCCAGAAGGTCGCCGAAATGGAAGCTCTGTTGAAGAGCGCCATCAGCGAAGGTGCGATCGAAGCCTTTTTCCAGCCTCTCGTCTCTGCTGCGACAGGCGCTGTCACGGGCCTTGAAGCACTGGCGCGCTGGCGAACCCCGACAGGAAACATAAGCCCGGAGATTTTCATCCCGCTCGCCGAAAGGTGCGGTCTCATCGATGCGCTAGGCACCCTCATGCTGAAAACATCGATCGAGCATGCCAAGAGCTGGCCCGGCCTGGCATTGTCGGTCAACGTTTCACCGGTCCAGCTCTGCAATCCGGAATTCGCCACCGAAGTGATCTCGCTCCTGCAGGGCCTCGATTTCGACCCGAAGCGCCTGACATTGGAGATCACCGAAGGTGTTCTCATGACAAATCCGGACCAGGCCCGCCGGTCGATAGATCATCTCAAACAGGTTGGCATAAAATTCGCGCTTGATGACTTTGGCTGCGGCTATGCGAGCATCGGCGCGTTGCGGCAGTTCGGGTTTGATCGAATGAAGATCGACCGTTCGCTCGTATCCGCCCTCGACCAAAGCTCGAACGGTGCGGATGTACTTCGGGCAACCATCTCCCTGGCGACCGCGCTACAGATTCCGGTCACCGCGGAAGGCATCGAAAATGCGCACCAGGCTGAGATCCTGCGGGAGGCGGGCTGCGATCAATTGCAAGGCTATCTGATCGGAAAACCGATGTCGGCACTCGACATATCCAGCAAGCTCCGGGAGCATGCAGCGTGATGCCAGGCAGATAGCGCTAGCGCTCTGGCTGCCGTTCGGCTTGGGAGCATTTCGACCTCTGAAAGCGACATTTTCAGGCATTGCTGCGGCAATCGACCGCAGCCCTGCGGCAATAGGGCCGCACCTCCTTCGGTAAGGCCCTGTTAACGCGCGATTCATTCGGAAGGTCAGTGCCTTCAGCGGCTTATGCACAGCTTTGCATGTCGCGGCGCCTGCCTCCGGCTGTCATCAAACTGTTATAATAGACGCCTAGCCCGCCTTCCCGTGACGAGGAAATTCAGCGCTCTCGACAATGGACACCCCCTCCATGGCGCCGGACCTCGTCGTCCTCTAGTTCCATCAGGGAAGAGTCGCAAATGCTCACCAAGAAACTTCTTTCGGCCTGCCTCGGCGCTGGCCTGGTTGCCGCTCTGGCAGTCTCGGCCTCCGCTGCTGACATTACCGGCGCTGGCTCCACCTTCGTCTACCCGGTCCTTTCGAAGTGGTCCGCGGACTACAACAAGGAAACCGGCGACAAGCTGAACTACCAGTCGATCGGTTCGGGCGGCGGTATTGCCCAGATCAAGGCTGCCACGGTTGACTTCGGCGCTTCCGATGCCCCGCTCAAGCCGGAAGACCTGACGGCTGGCGGCTTCGGCCAGTTTCCGCTGGTTGTCGGCGGTATCGTTCCCGTCATCAACGTCAAGGGCATCAAATCAGGCGAATTGAAGCTTTCGGGCAAGGTTCTCGCCGACATCTACCTCGGCAACGTCACCAAGTGGAACGACAAGGCAATCGCCGACCTGAACCCGGGCCTGAAGCTGCCCGACAGCCAGATCGCTGTCGTTCACCGTTCGGACGGTTCGGGCACGTCCTTCAACTGGACGAACTTCTTTTCGAAGGTAAACCCGGACTGGAAGTCGAAGGTTGGTGAAGGCACCGCGGTCAACTGGCCGGTCGGTATCGGCGGCAAGGGCAACGAAGGCGTTGCCGCATACGTCACCCGCGTCAAGGACTCCATCGGCTACGTCGAATACGCCTACGCCCTGCAGAACAAGTTGCCCTTCGTTCTCGTTCAGAACGCTGCCGGCCAGTATCCGAAGCCGAATGCCGAGAGCTTCTCGGCCGCCGCTGCAAGTGCAGAATGGGGCAAGGCCCAGGACTTCTACCTGATCATGACCAACGCTCCGGGCGAAAAGGCCTGGCCGATCACGGCAACCACCTGGGCCATCATGTACAAGGAGCCGAAGGACGCCGAGCGCTCCAAGGCTGCTTTCTCCTTCTTCAAGTGGGCTCTCGAAAAGGGCCAGAAGGAAGCGTCCTCGCTCGACTACGTCCCGCTTCCGGACACGCTCGTGAAGCAGATCGAAGACTACTGGACGGCCTCTTTCAAGAGCTGATCCTGACGAAACTGCGGTTGGGGCGGAAAGCTTTGCTTTCCGCCCTAAATGCCTTTGACACCCCCTCAAAGCAGCAGAGCGTACGGATATGAGCGAAGCATTGGCATCGCTGCCCGCCGACATCGCGGGCGTGAAGCGCCGCGACGGCGCCGCAGGCGATCGTATTTTCTTTTGGATAGTTTTGGGCTGCGGCCTGTTTGTTCTCTTCGCCCTGCTGGCAGCGGCGGTCTCCATGGCCATGGGCGGGCTTCTCGCCTTCCGCACGTTCGGCTTCGGCTTTCTGACCGGCACTGAATGGGACCCGGTTGCCGAGCGGTTCGCGGGTCTCGTGCCGATCTACGGCACGCTGGTGACCTCGGCACTCGCCATGATCATTGGTGTTCCCGTCAGCCTCGGTATTGCGGTGTTCATCACCGAAGTTGCGCCACGCTCCGTTCGCGGCCCGATCGGCGGCGCTGTCGAGCTTCTCGCCGGCATCCCCTCGATCATCTACGGCATGTGGGGTCTCTTCACCTTCGCGCCCTTCATGTCGGATTACGTCCAGCCGGTGCTGATCGACTGGCTCGGCCCGATCCCGCTGATCGGCGCGCTGTTTTCGGGGGCTCCGCTCGGTATCGGCATGCTGACCTCGGGCATCGTGCTGGCGATCATGATCATCCCCTTCATCTCCTCCGTCATGCGCGACGTCTTCCTCGTCGTCCCCGCACAGCTGAAGGAATCGGCCTATGCGCTGGGCTCGACCAAGTGGGAAGTGGTGCGCGACATCGTCATTCCGCATACCCGCACAGCCGTCGTCGGCGGCATATTCCTCGGCCTCGGCCGTGCGCTCGGCGAGACCATGGCGGTCACCTTCGTTCTCGGCAACACCCACAACATCGCGGTGTCGCTGATGGAGCCTGGCACCTCGATTGCCGCAACGCTTGCCAACGAATTTGCAGAGGCTTCGGATGACCTCTACCGGTCGTCGCTCGCCGCACTCGGCCTGATCCTCTTCGTTGTCACCTTCATTGTCCTGGCTGCCGCCAAGCTCATGCTGGTGCGTATGGCAAAGCAGAGGGGAGAGTAATCATGGCTACCTATTCCGGTTCGCTCTACCGTCGGCGCCAGCTCAGCAGCGCCATCGCTCTGACGCTCTGCGGCATCGCCACCGTGCTTGGCCTCGTCTTCCTTGTCTGGATACTCTGGACAACGCTGATCCACGGCCTGTCCGCCCTGAGCCCCACGCTTTTGACGGAAATGACGCCGCCGCCTGGTGAAGATGGCGGCGGTCTCGCCAACGCCTTCATGGGCAGCCTGCTGATGGTCGTGCTTGCTGTTGTCATAGGCACGCCGATCGGTGTGCTCGCCGGCACCTACCTGTCGGAATTCGCCCGCGGCAAGAAGCTCGGTGAGGTCATTCGCTTCGTCAACGACATCCTGCTCTCGGCGCCCTCGATCATCATCGGTCTGTTCGTCTACGAGCTGGTTGTTCGCCCGACGGCACGCTTCTCCGGCTTTGCCGGCGGCATCGCGCTGGCCTTCATCTTCCTGCCGGTCGTGGTGCGCACGACCGACGAGATGCTGCGGCTGGTTCCTGACGTGATGCGCGAGGCAGCCCTTTCGCTCGGCATCCCGCGCTGGAAGGTCACGGTCAACGTCCTCTACCGCGCCGCGTCGACCGGCATCCTCACCGGTATCCTTCTGGCGATCGCCCGCATTTCGGGCGAGACCGCGCCATTGCTGTTCACGGCTCTGAACAACCAGTACTGGAGCCTCGATATGTCGCAGCCGATGGCGAACATCCCCGTGGTCATCTTCCAGTTCGCCATGAGCCCCTATGAGCAATGGCAGAATCTTGCGTGGGCCGGTGCCTTCGTGATGACGGCCGTCGTTCTAATCCTGAGCGTCGTATCGCGCTCCGTCCTGAACCGAAAAGGTGGGAAATGATGCTTCAGTCCCAAGACACTTTCGACGCCGCCAGCAAGTCGGAAAAGCCGATGGCCAAAGACAAGATCGCTCTCGAGAAAGTCAATTTCTATTACGGCGACGCCCACGCCATCAAGGATGTGAGCCTGAGCTTCCCTGAGCGTCAGGTTTCGGCCCTGATCGGTCCGTCGGGATGCGGCAAGTCCACGCTGCTGCGCATCCTGAACCGTATCTACATGCTGTATCCGAAGATGCGCGCCACCGGCTCGATCAAGCTCGACGGCAAGAATATCCTCGACCCGAGCTTCTCGATGAACGAGCTGCGCGCCCGCGTCGGCATGGTCTTCCAGAAGCCGGTGCCGTTCCCGATGTCGATCTATGACAACATCGCCTATGGCATTCGCCATCACGAGCGCCTCAACAAGGCCGACATGGATATCCGCGTCGAGCAGGCGTTGCGTCAGGCCGCCCTCTGGGATGAAGTCAAGGACAAGCTGAAGGGCAGCGGCCTCGGGCTTTCCGGCGGCCAGCAGCAGCGTCTTTGCATTGCCCGCGGCGTGGCGCTGCGTCCGGAAGTCCTACTGCTCGACGAGCCGACCTCGGCCCTTGACCCGATCTCGACCGCCAAGGTGGAAGAGCTGGTCGCGCAGTTGAAGGGCGAATTCACGATCGTCATCGTTACCCACAACATGCAGCAGGCAAGCCGCATCTCCGACAACACCGCCTTCATGTATCTCGGCGAGCTGATCGAATATGGCCCGACCACGCAGATCTTCCAGTCGCCGAAGATCAAGCGAACGGAAGATTATATCACCGGCCGCTACGGCTGATACGACATTCCCTCTGCGGAAACGAAAACGGCCGGCATGCGATGAGCATGCCGGCCGTTTCTTTCGTGATATCGGAAAAATGGCTTACCAGGCGAGATCCAGGCGGTCGAGGCCGTGGAAATGATAGACGTCCTTGACGACGGGCGTCTTCGCAAGCTTGAGCCCCGGCAGGCGCTTGAACAGGATCGGCAGCACGACATTGAGCTCCAGCCGCGCCAGCGGCGCGCCGATGCAGAAGTGGATGCCGGCGCCGAAAGAAAGATTGGGCGCCTCGTTGCGGTCGGGCTTGAAGGCGAGGGGATCGCTGAATTTCGCCGGATCGAGATTGGCGGCGGCCAGGATCATGCTCACCTTGTCGCCGCGCTTGAACTCTATGCCGTCGATCTCGGCGGGTTCCAGCGCCCATCGCTGGAAGATGTGGACCGGCGCGCAAATGCGCAGCGATTCCTCGACGGTACGCTCGGTGGCGGTTTCATCACGGAAAAGCTCGGCCGGATCGTAGTCGCTGTCCAGAATGACGCGCACCGAATTGCCGATCTGATGGACCGTTGCCTCATGGCCGGCGTTGAGCAGCACGATGGTCGTCGAGACGAGCTCGTCTTCCGTCAGGTACTGGCCCTTGTGCTCGGTATGGATCATATGGGTCAGCAGGTCGTCGCGCGGTTCGGCCCGGCGCTCGGCAATGACCGTCTTCACATAGTCGGAAAATTCCCGTGCCGCTTGCTCGGCGGCATCTTCGTCCGCGCGGGTGCGCCCGAACATGTACATGCGCACATAGGCATGCGACCATTTGAGGAGCTGCGGCCCCATGTCTTCGGGAATGCCGATCATGCGGGCGATCATCGTCACCGGGATGATATCGGCGAAGGCCGCAAGAAGCTCCACCTCGCCCTTGTCGGCAAAGCCGTCGATCAGCCGGTTGGCGAGTTCTTCCAGCTCCGGCTTCATCTTCTCGACATGGCGCGAGACGAAGGCGCGGTTGACGAGCGTACGCAGCCGCGTGTGTTCCGGCGGCTCCAGCTCCAGCAGAGAATAGCGCTCCGCGAGATCGAAGGCGGCGATATGCGGTTCGGGCTCGGGAAGGCCGAGCTCCTCGCGGCTGGCAATATGCAGGATCTGCCGGCCGAAACGGCGGTCGCGCAGCAGCCCGTTTACATGATCATAGCCGGTGACGAACCACTGCTTCTGCTGTTCCCAGTAGAAGGTGGGACAATGGGCATGGAGCGCGGCATAGACCGCGTTCGGGTTGCCGTAGAAGGCCGGGTCGCTGCCGTCGAGCGAGACATGGCGGGTTGCGGGATCGATCTTGAGAAAGGGCGGTATCATCATGGGCAGAGGCTTAGCGGATTTGCCGTGCCTCGGAAAGATGGGCGCTTGGAGCTATTCCAGTAATGTAGTGCAGTGGTTTTGCGCCCGGAATTGCGCAAAAACAAATGCTCTAGCCTGCGCGGGAGAGCACGCCCATGCGGCGAAGCGCTTCCACCTGATCGTCGACGGTCGGCACGAGTTCGCCGGCGTGGGAGTTGGGCTCGCCTGGCGCGGGCGCTGCCGTTTCTTCCTCGCCAAAGACGACCGTGCAGTTGCGGCCAGCGGCCTTGGCAGAATAGAGCGCCCGGTCGGCAGCCGAGACCAGCCGGTCGATATTGGCCTCGATCGCCGAGGAAAGCGCGATGCCGACGCTGACGGTGGCGGGGATCAGTGCCTCGCCTGTGCTGACGGGTAAGCGGCAGAATTCGGCGCGGATCGATTCCGCCAGCGCTTCCGCCTCCGTTTGGTCGCGGACGGTTACGAAGGCTGCGAATTCTTCGCCGCCCATGCGGCCGAAGATATTGTTCGGGATATACTGACGGGCAAGGCGGGCAAAGGCGGTCAGGACGGCATCGCCGGATTGATGGCCGAAGCGGTCGTTGACGCGCTTGAAATGGTCGAGGTCGAAAAGGATGACACCGACCTGATGCTGCTCGTCATGTGCCTTTTCTTGGATCTTGTCGAAATAGCCGAGCAGGCCGCGGCGGTTCAGCACGCCGGTCAGCGCGTCCGTCAGCGTCAGCACGCGCAGATGGCGTTCCGACCGTTCCATGATGAGGCGGCAGGTAAGCGCGAAGGCGATGGTGAGCAGGAAGGCGCTCGCCATGGCGGCCGCGCCGCTGAAATTCGTTGCCTGCGCATCCGAAGGCAGGATCAGCGCCATTGCGATGGCCACGCCGAAGCACAGGAAGGCCTGCAGCACGAAGACGGCCATCAGGAAGACGCGCGTGCGTTCACGGCGGATATCACCGGCGGCAACCGCCATGCCGAGCGCAGTGGCGCCGGTCGCCGAAGCGAGATTGTAAAGAATGACCCGGTTGGAATAATCTTCGTTGATCCAGGGCAGGAAGACGCCCGCGAGCCAGATCGCCGGCGGCAGCAGCGCCCACCATTCCATTTTCTTGCGGTCGAGGGCCAGGAAGCCGGCAACCCAGGCGCTCTGTCCGAGCAAGGCGATGGCATTGCCGATTTCGATGGAAAGCAGGTTGGGGATTTCGCCGCGGGCTGCAACGAGTGCAAAACCGATGCCGCTGAACAGGAAGCCGAGCCCCCAAAAAAGGTAGGCGGCGCTTTTCCGGTTGTGGCGCCAGGCCACGAACAGAACCAGAGCCAGCGTAAGGGCTTCGGAACACCAGATGGACAGACCTGTAGTGACATTGAACACGGCAGCAACCCCTTGAATAGTGGCCGCATCCTTGCCGAAGAAGCTCGCTGTTTGATTAATGACGGGAGGCTAGAGTCGGCAATCTGGCCGATATCTGCCGGTAAGCTTTCCGCCCGGTAAATGACCGCGACTTTCCTCGAGCGCGGTAAGCCTTCCTTCATCCTGTCATAGAGAAAAGCTGTGAGAGCGAAAGGGCTGGCCTCGCCGTTAACAGGCGTTTGGGAGAAACCGGATAGGGAAATGTCAAAGCCATATCTCGCGCGCCCTTCTTAACGTTATCCTTATGCGTGTCTTGAAGAGGGGGGCGGGGACACTCTATGTAGGGATAAGGCATTTTTCTTTGATTCCCGGCCTTCGCCGGAAAGACGTTAAAAGGACGCACATGAGAAACCCAGTCGATACCGCTATGGCACTCGTGCCGATGGTTGTGGAACAGACCAATCGCGGTGAACGCTCCTACGACATCTATTCCCGCCTGCTCAAGGAACGCATCATCTTCCTGACGGGCCCTGTCGAGGACCATATGGCGACACTCGTCTGCGCCCAGCTTCTCTTCCTCGAGGCCGAAAATCCGAAGAAGGAAATCGCGCTCTACATCAATTCGCCGGGTGGTGTCGTCACTGCCGGTATGGCGATCTATGACACGATGCAGTTCATCAAGCCGGCCGTCTCGACGCTCTGCGTCGGCCAGGCCGCGTCCATGGGCTCGCTGCTTCTGGCCGCCGGCCACAAGGACATGCGTTTCGCCACGCCGAATTCCCGCATCATGGTTCACCAGCCCTCGGGTGGTTTCCAGGGTCAGGCATCGGATATCGAGCGTCATGCCCGCGACATCATCAAGATGAAGCGCCGCCTCAACGAGGTCTATGTGAAGCACACGGGCCGTACGTATGAGGAGGTCGAAAAGACCCTCGATCGCGACCATTTCATGGATGCTGACGAGGCCCAGACCTGGGGCGTCATCGACAAGGTTCTGACCTCGCGCATCGAAATGGAAGGCGATCAGGCCTAGTAATTAATAGGGATGGTATTTTCGCCGCCACAGTTCTATCCCATTTGTGATTGAACAAGGGGTTTCATCTGGCGGCGGAGACGCTAATAGTAACTATTAATGCTATGTTGGATTTTTGTGACATAGCATTCGGCATTCGAAGGGGAATTCGTTGCCGCCGGTACCCGGACATGATTGATTGGGCCCGGTTCGTACCCCCTGAAGCCTTTGTCGGCAGAAACTCCGGGTAGGGAGCGCCGTCAGGGAGCTGATTGAGTGGACCGCGATTTCGCGTTCGAAATGCGGCGTGCTGGAAGGAAAGTGATATGAGCAAGGTCAGCGGCAGCAACGGCGGCGACAGTAAGAACACCCTCTATTGTTCTTTCTGCGGAAAGAGCCAGCATGAAGTCCGGAAGCTTATTGCCGGACCGACCGTGTTTATCTGCGATGAATGCGTCGAATTGTGCATGGACATCATCCGCGAGGAGAACAAGTCCTCGATGGTCAAGTCCCGTGACGGCGTTCCCACGCCCCAGGACATCATCAAGGTCCTCGATGAATATGTCATCGGCCAGCGTCAGGCGAAGAAAATCCTGTCGGTCGCCGTTCACAACCACTACAAGCGTCTCGCACACGCCTCGAAGAATGGCGATGTCGAGCTGGCGAAGTCGAACATCATGCTGGTCGGCCCGACCGGCTGCGGCAAGACCTATCTTGCCCAGACGCTCGCCCGCATCATCGACGTTCCATTCACGATGGCCGACGCGACCACGCTGACGGAAGCCGGCTATGTCGGTGAAGACGTCGAAAACATCATCCTGAAGCTTCTGCAGGCTGCGGACTATAATGTCGAGCGCGCTCAGCGCGGCATCGTCTACATCGACGAAGTCGACAAGATCTCCCGCAAGTCCGACAACCCGTCCATCACCCGTGACGTATCGGGCGAGGGCGTGCAGCAGGCGCTTCTGAAGATCATGGAAGGCACGGTTGCCTCGGTACCGCCGCAGGGCGGCCGCAAGCATCCGCAGCAGGAATTCCTGCAGGTCGACACGACGAACATCCTGTTCATCTGCGGCGGCGCTTTCGCCGGTCTCGACAAGATCATCTCTGCCCGTGGCGAGAAGACTTCGATCGGCTTTGGTGCAACTGTCAAGGCACCGGACGACCGCCGCGTCGGCGAAGTGCTGCGCGAACTGGAGCCGGAAGATCTGGTCAAGTTCGGCCTCATCCCGGAATTCATCGGTCGTCTGCCGGTTCTGGCAACGCTTGAGGATCTCGATGAGGACGCGCTGATCCAGATCCTGTCCGAGCCGAAGAACGCGCTGATCAAGCAGTACCAGCGCCTGTTCGAGATGGAAGACGTCGAACTCACCTTCCACGAGGACGCATTGCGTGAAATCGCCCGCAAGGCGATCATCCGCAAGACCGGCGCTCGCGGCCTGCGTTCGATCATGGAAAAGATCCTGCTCGATACGATGTTCGAACTGCCGGCGCTGGAAGGCGTGCGCGAGGTCGTCATCTCGGAAGAGGTCGCCCGCGGCTCGGCCCGCCCGCTGTATATCTACGCCGACCGCCAGGACGAGAAGGCAAACGTCTCGGCCTGAAGCTTGGGTTAAAAACCGCTATTTTAAGGGGCTTGCCTTGTGCAGGCCCCTTTCTATTTGAAAACCTATGCCAGGCGCTGATAATAGTTGCGGGCAAGGTTGAAAACAGCCTTGGCCGATATTGCGCAAAGGATGACCCTTGGCAATGATGCTGTGATTCCGTAGCGTGTTGCTGGTGTTGTTATTTTAGGCCGTTCGGAAATGGTCAGCGTCGCTCCAGATAGGCGCTTCATTGTGTTGGCGTTCCATGTAATAAAGCTGTCACAACCGTGGAACGCGGGCGTTAACGTGGCTTGAAAAGCGTAGTCAGAACCTCCACTTGTAACAGCAAGTGAGAGTGCCGGCCGGTCCCAAGCGGCCGCGCCAAAGAGCCCGGTAACGGGACGATGGAAAGGAATAAAAATGACGAAGAAAACGTCTGTAGCGAGCAGCACCGCTTATCCTGTTCTCCCCCTGCGCGACATCGTGGTTTTCCCCCATATGATCGTGCCGCTGTTCGTCGGGCGGGAAAAGTCGATCCGCGCGCTCGAAGAGGTCATGGGTTCCGACAAGCAGATCATGCTGGTCACCCAGATCAACGCCAGCGATGACGATCCGGATCCGTCTGCGATCCACCGCGTCGGTACGGTTGCCAACGTGCTGCAGCTCCTGAAGCTTCCCGACGGCACCGTGAAGGTTCTGGTCGAAGGCCGCGCACGCGCCGAGATCGATACCTATACGAGCCGCGAAGATTTCTACGAAGCCCTCGGCCATGTGCTCGAAGAGCCGCATGACGATCCGGTCGAGCTGGAAGCTCTGTCGCGTTCGGTCGTGTCGGAATTCGAGAGCTACGTGAAGCTCAACAAGAAGATTTCGCCCGAGGTTGTCGGTGCGGCAAGCCAGATCGACGACTATTCAAAGCTCGCCGATACGGTCGCCTCGCACCTCTCGATCAAGATCACCGAGAAGCAGGAGATGCTGGAGACCACCAGCGTCAAGGCCCGCCTCGAAAAGGCGCTCGGCTTCATGGAAGGCGAGATCTCGGTCCTGCAGGTCGAAAAGCGCATCCGTTCGCGCGTCAAGCGCCAGATGGAGAAGACCCAGCGCGAATACTACCTGAATGAGCAGATGAAGGCGATCCAGAAGGAACTCGGCGACGGCGAGGAAGGCCGCGACGAGATGAGCGAACTGGAAGAGCGCATCGCCAAGACGAAGCTGTCCAAGGAAGCCCGTGAAAAGGCCGATGCGGAACTGAAGAAGCTGCGCCAGATGAGCCCGATGTCGGCTGAAGCCACCGTCGTGCGCAATTATCTGGACTGGCTGCTCGGTATCCCCTGGGGCAAGAAGTCGAAGATCAAGGCCGATCTCAACAATGCCGAGAAGATCCTCGAAGCCGATCATTTCGGTCTTGAGAAGGTCAAGGAGCGCATCGTCGAGTATCTGGCTGTTCAGGCCCGCGCCACCAAGATCAAGGGTCCGATCCTGTGCCTCGTCGGCCCTCCGGGCGTCGGCAAGACCTCGCTCGCCCAGTCGATCGCCAAGGCAACCGGCCGTGAATATGTCCGTATGGCTCTTGGCGGCGTTCGTGACGAAGCTGAAATCCGCGGTCACCGCCGCACCTATATCGGCTCGATGCCCGGCAAGGTCATCCAGTCGATGAAGAAGGCGAAGAAGTCCAACCCGCTGTTCCTGCTCGACGAAATCGACAAGCTCGGCCAGGACTATCGCGGTGATCCGTCTTCGGCTCTGCTGGAAGTGCTCGACCCGGCGCAGAACTCGACCTTCATGGATCACTACCTGGAAGTCGAATACGACCTGTCGGACGTGATGTTCATCACGACGGCGAATACGCTGAACATCCCGGCTCCGCTGATGGACCGCATGGAGATCATCCGTATCGCCGGCTATACCGAAGACGAAAAGCGCGAGATCGCCAAGCGGCACCTGCTGCCGAAGGCCATCAAGGAACATGCGCTGCAGCCGAACGAATTCTCGGTCAGCGACGATGCCCTGATGGCGATCAGCCAGCAGTACACCCGCGAAGCCGGCGTGCGTAACTTCGAACGTGAATTGATGAAACTCGCCCGCAAGGCGGTCACCGAGATCATCAAGGGCAAGACGAAGTCGGTTCACGTCACGGCAGCGAATATCGACGACTATCTCGGCGTTCCGCGCTTCCGCCACGGCGAAGCTGAACGCGAAGATCAGGTCGGTGTCGTCACGGGTCTTGCCTGGACGGAAGTCGGCGGTGAGTTGCTGACGATCGAAGGCGTCATGATGCCCGGTAAGGGCCGCATGACCGTCACCGGCAACCTGAAGGAAGTCATGAAGGAATCGATTTCGGCAGCGGCTTCCTACGTCCGCTCGCGCGCCGTCGATTTCGGCATCGAGCCGCCGCGCTTCGACAAGAGCGACATCCACGTGCACGTGCCGGAAGGTGCAACGCCGAAGGATGGTCCATCTGCCGGTGTCGCGATGGCAACCGCGATCGTCTCGATCATGACCGGCATTCCGGTCAACAAGGATGTGGCAATGACGGGTGAAATCACCCTGCGCGGCCGTGTCCTGCCGATCGGTGGCCTGAAGGAAAAGCTGCTTGCGGCTCTGCGGGGCGGCATCAAGAAGGTGCTGATTCCGGAAGAGAACGCCAAGGACTTGGCCGAGATTCCTGATAACGTGAAGAACAGCATGGAGATCATTCCGGTCTCCCGTATGGGCGAGGTGATCAAGCACGCGCTGGTCCGTCGTCCCGAGCCGATCGAATGGGATGGCACGGTTGAAACGCCCGTCATCGCGACTGTCGAAGGGCTCGATGATGCAGGTGCAGCCATCGCTCATTGAGCTTTGGCGGCCACATTTAAGCCCAATTGTTGCAAATCGTGAAAAAGGCCGGCGGAAACGCCGGCCTTTTTTGTGAAAACGTCATGTAGACGCTTGCTTTTCCTTGATTTGCAGGGTTTTTGGGTTCTCGGCGGGCCTGATGAAAGCGATTTCTGCGCCTAGCTTACAGATTGAGTTGTTTCAAACCATTTAGAAAGGGGTGGAAACATGAACAAGAATGAACTCGTGTCCGCAGTAGCCGAAAAGGCTGGACTGACGAAGTCTGATGCAGCATCTGCCGTCGACGCAGTTTTCGACGTTGTACAGGCTGAACTGAAGAGCAAGGGCGACGTTCGCCTCGCTGGCTTCGGCAGCTTCACCGTTTCCCATCGCGCTGCCACGAAGGGCCGTAACCCTTCGACCGGCGCCGAAGTCGACATCCCGGCACGCAACGTGCCGAAGTTCACGCCCGGCAAGGGCCTGAAGGACGCCGTCAACGGCTGATACGAGATAGTCCGCCGGCCGTAAACGAGAACGGCCGCGCAGGATTTTGAGGGGTTCGGCATTGCCGGACCCCTTTTTGTTTTTGGGCGCTTGCCGCAGGCCGCGCTTTGTCTTACGAAACCTGTATTCTCAGGGCGGGGTGAAAGTCCCCACCGGCGGTAAGGGTTTCGGCCCGAGCCCGCGAGCGCCTTTCGAAGCTTCGGTCAAGGAAGGGTCAGCAGATCCGGTGTGATTCCGGAGCCGACGGTTAAAGTCCGGATGAAAGAGAATGAGCGTGGCCGTGCGGGGCAGGAGACTGCCGCGTCTGCGTGCCTTCGCCTCATGCGTCCTGATTTATGTTTGGTCCCTGTACTGGATGGAAGACATGAATCAGAATTCCCTAGCCTTCTCGCATTCCCGCGCCTTCGCCGGCGCTGCCTTCATGGTGGCCGGAGGCGTTGCCTTCTCGCTTCTCAATGTCGTCACCCAATGGCTGACCATGACGCTTGCCTTCCCGGCGGCTTCTGCAGCCTTCTGGCAATATGGCTTCGCCTTTCTCTTCTCCTTGCCCTTCCTGCGCAAGGCCGGCCTATCGGCGATGCGCACCAGCTATCCCTGGCGGCATGTCGTGCGCGTTGCCTTTGCCGCACTTGGCGTCGAAGCCTGGGTCTCCGGTCTCGCCTCGGTGCCGATCTGGCAGGCGATCGCGCTTGTAATGACCTCGCCCTTCTTCATCATTCTCGGTGCGCGCCTGTTCCTCGGTGAGCGCGTCGGGCCTGCTCGCTGGATGGCAACGGGGATCGGCTTTATGGGCGCGATGATCATCCTCCAGCCATGGTCGGACAGCTTCACCTGGGCCGCCTTCCTGCCTGTCCTCTCGGCGCTTCTCTGGGGTGCTTCGTCGCTCATCACAAAGAGCCTGACGGGCATCGAGAAACCGGAGACGATCACCGTCTGGCTGCTGGTGTTGCTCACGCCGATCAATGGCAGCCTGGCACTTGCAGCGGGCCTCGCCGTGCCGACAGGCGCAACGCTTGCGCTCTTCCTCCTGGCCGGCCTTCTGACAGTCGTGGCGCAATATCTGCTGACGCTCGCCTACGCCAGCGCAGATGCCGCCTATGTGCAGCCCTTCGATGACCTGAAACTGCCGCTGAACGTACTCGCCGGCTGGCTTTTCTTCGGCTATGCGCCGGCTGGTTATCTGTGGCTGGGCGCCGCGCTCATTCTCGCCGCCTCGCTCTTCATCATGCGCAGCGAGATGCGTCGCGAGCGGCAGGCAGCCTGACGCAAACTGTACAAAATGTCGCAGCCTGTCATGTCTCTGTCATGGCAGTCCCGCAAAAACCCTCTGTTCGATTTTTCGGCATTGGGGGATTTTTCAATGACATCGTCTTCGCGCAAGGCAGCGCTCGCTGCCGTGCTTCTTGCATCCGTTGCGGTCCCGGCAGCAGCGGAACCGGTTTTCAACCGCATCGCCTCTTTCCCGGTCGCAACAAATCTGCCGGCCGACAAGGACAAGCTTTCGGCCACCTCGGCCGAAATCATCACCGCTTCGCGGGATGGCAACACGCTGATCTACAGTGACAGCCCGCTCGGCGCGATCGGCTTCATCGACATCACCGATGCCAAGGCACCCAAGGCCGGTGGCGCGCTGATGATGGACGGTGAGCCGACCTCGGTTACGACGGCAGCCGGCAAGGCGCTCGTCGCCGTCAACACCGGCGAAAGCAAGCAGAAGCCGTCGGGCCGTCTGGCAATTGTCGATATCGCTTCGAAGAAGATCGACGCGACCTGTGACCTCGGCGGCCAGCCCGATTCGATCGCCCTCAACAAGGACAGGACGCTCGGGACAATCGCGATCGAAAACGAACGCGATGAAGAGGTCAACGACGGCAAGATCCCGCAGATGCCGGCAGGCGACCTCGTCGTCTTCCAGGTCAAAACCGACGGCACCGTCGATTGCGGCACGATCAAGCACGTTGCGCTCACCGGTCTTGCAGGCCTTGCCCCTGAAGACCCGGAGCCGGAATTCGTTTCCTTCAACAGCCAAAACGAAATTGCACTGACGCTGCAGGAAAATAACGAGATCATTATTCTCGACGGCACGACCGGCACGGTGAAGACGCATTTCACCGCTGGCAGCGTCGACCTCTCCGGCATCGACACCAAGCGCGACGGCGCCCTGAAATTCACCGGCGAGAAGAAGGGCGTCCCGCGTGAGCCCGACGCCGTCAAGTGGCTGGACGACAACCGTATCGTCGTTGCCAACGAAGGCGACTACGAAGGCGGCTCGCGCGGCTTCACCATCTTCGACAAGACCGGCAAGGTTCTCTTCGAATCCGGCGCCTCTTTCGAACGCGCCGTTGCCGCTCTCGGCCACTATCCGGAAAGCCGCTCTTCGTCGAAGGGCGTCGAGCCGGAAGGTCTCGAAGCGGCCAAGTTCGGCGATGACAACCTGTTCTTCCTTCTTGCCGAACGCGCTTCCGTCGTCGGTGTCTACAAGGACACGGGTGCCGATCCGGAACTGCTGCAGATCCTGCCGTCGGGCATTTCTCCGGAAGGCGCAATCGCCATTCCCCAGCGTAACTTGTTCGCTACTGCCAACGAGCTTGATCTCGGCAAGGACGGCGGTGCGCGTTCGCACGTCATGATCTACGAGCGCGGCGAAGGCGAGAAGGCCTATCCGCATATCGTCTCCGCAGAGAAGGACGGCAACCCGATCGGCTTTGCAGCGCTTTCGGGCCTCGCCGCCGTTCCAGGCAAGCCGGGCATGCTCTACGCCGTCAGCGACAGCGTCCTCGGTTCGCAGCCGACGATTTACACGATCGACGCCACCAAGAAGCCGGCCGTCATCACCGATGCCCTCATCGTCAAGCGTGACGGCGCTCCGGCCCAGAAACTCGACATCGAAGGCATCGCCGTTGCCGCCGACGGTTCTTTCTGGCTCGCTTCGGAAGGTTATACCGAGCGCCTGGTGCCGCACGCGCTCTATAACGTCACAGCCAAGGGCGACATCAAGGCCGAGATCGCCCTTCCGAAGGAACTGCTGGCCAACGAAATCCGCTATGGCTTCGAAGGTGTCACGATCATCGGCACCGGCGATGACGCAACGCTGTGGATGGCCGTTCAGCGCGAATGGAACGATGACGAGAAGGGTTTTGTGAAGCTCGTTTCCTATAACCCGAAGAAAAAGGAATGGGGCGGTGTACGCTACCCGCTCGACAAGAGCGAGAGTGGTTGGGTCGGTCTTTCCGAAATCACGGCTCAGGGAGACAGCGTCTACATCATCGAGCGTGACAATCTCGTCGGTGACGCGGCCAAGCTGAAAAAGCTCTACAAGGTCGCAATCTCTGACCTGAAGCCGGGCAAGCTCGGCGGCGAACTGCCTGTCGTCAAGAAGACGGAAGCCCATGACTTCATCGGCGACCTGAAGTCGGCCACCAACGGCTACGTTCTCGACAAGCTGGAAGGTTTCGCCTTCGACGCGTCGGGCAAGGCCTATGCGGCGACCGACAATGACGGTGTCAGCGATTCTTCGGGCGAAACCCTGTTCTTCCCGGTCAACCTGTCCGCAACGAACTGAGTTCACATTCCGCGAAATGGAGAGGCCGGGCTTTGCCCGGCCTTTTTCCTTGGCCCGACAACGCTGACGGCGTGACTGGGTTAGGCCATGAATTTGGGCAGTGCGGCGGCCAATGCGTCGACCGCAAGACGGATCCTGAGCGGCAGGTGCGGCGTCTGCAGCCACAGCGCATGGCAGTCATAGAGAAATTCCGGCTGACCTGGCAGCAGCACTTCGAGCGTCCCGGCCTGCACGCGCTCGCGGATGAGCCAGTAGGGTAGCCAGGCAAGCCCCATGCCGGCTGTCGCTGCATCTGCAATTGCATCGAGATCATCGAGCCGCAATCGGCCGTTCGGTCGAACTTCTACCGGAGTCTGGTCTCCATCCGGGAAGAGCCATGGGCTGAAGCGCGCGGAGCGCGCGTAGATGATTGCATCGTGCTTGCCGATATCTTCGACAGTCTCCGGTCTGCCATGAGCATCGAGATAGCTCGCCGAGGCGCAGACCACCATGCGCTGGCGCGCGACCCGCCGCGCGATGATCCCTGACCTGTCAGCGAGTTCCCCGGTACGGATCGCGAGATCGTAGCCGTCATCGGCGAGATCGGTAATGGGGTCGCTGAGCGATAGATCGAGTTCGAGGCTCGGATACCGCCCTGCAAGCTCGAGCAGAACCGGAAGCACGCAATGCCGGCCGAAATGCGCGGGCATGGTGACGCGCAGCTTTCCGCACGGTTCGGAAAGATGATCGAACGCGAGCGCGTCCGCGGCTTCGGTCTCGGCGAGGATCACCCGGCAGCGCTCGTAATAGGCGCGTCCAAAATCCGTAAGGCTCTGGCGGCGCGTTGTCCGGGTGATAAGGCTGACTCCCAATCGCTCCTCAAGAAAGCGGATATGCTTGCCGACCATCGGACCGGAGAGGCCGAGTGCTGCTGCCGCTGCCGCAAACGAGCCCAGATCAACGGCCTTTACGAAGACGGTCATGCTGGTAAGGCGATCCATATTGCAAACTCGTAGTTTCTTCTGTCTTTCTCAGAGCCCAATTTATCTCCACCAATCCAATTGGCATAGATCATTCAGTCCGATTGTTTTGGAGTTGATGGGAAATGGCACGCATAATCCGCTTTCATGAATTTGGCGGTCCTGACGTTCTCCGCATTGAGGATATGGATATTCCAGCCCCTGGACCGGGACAGGTTCAGATCCGCGTCAAGGCTCTTGGGATCAATCGGGCTGAGGCCCTGCTGAGATCCGGTACCTATATCGAAACCGCGCCGCTGCCGTCGGGCCTTGGCCTCGAGGCGGCAGGCATCATCGAGGCGGTAGGGGAGGGCGTGGATGGCTTTGCGCCCGGCGACGCTGTCAGCGTCATCCCGCCGATCTCGATGGTCCGCTCGCCGGCTTATGGAGAACTGGTCACATTTCCCGCCGCATCTGTTGTCAGGCACCCGCCGACACTTTCCTGGGAGGAGGCTGCTGCTCTCTGGATGCCGTATCTGACTGCTTACGGCGGCCTGATCGATATCGCCCGACTATCAAGGGGGGAGTTCGTCGCTATTACCGCGGCATCGAGCAGCGTAGGTCTTGCCGCAATCCAGATCGCCAACGTGATCGGCGCCACGCCGATTGCGATTACGAGAACCTCTTCAAAGCGTCGGGCATTGCAGGAGGCCGGTGCCGCGCATGTGATCGCCTCGCAGGAGGAGGACTTGCAAGCGCGGCTAAGGGAGATCGCCGGAGAAGGAGGTGTTCGGGTCGTCCTCGACGCCGTGGCCGGACCTATCTTCGAGCCGTTGACGGCGGCGATGTCCTCGGGCGGCATTCTTATCGAATATGGTGGATTAAGCCCGCAGCCAACACCGTTTCCGTTGCCTGCCGTGCTCGGCAAATGCCTGCTGCTGCGCGGCTATCTCGTCCATGAGATCATTCGCGATCCGATACGACTTCAGGCCGCAAAGACCTTTATTTTCGATGGGCTCGCGTCCGGCGCGCTGAAGCCTCTCATAGCAAAGACGTTCCCCTTCGAGCAGATCGCCGAAGCGCATCGGTTCCTGGAAACGAATGAGCAGTTCGGCAAGATCGTCGTGACCGTCTGATGCGGTCCTGCTGGGGATCATGTCTCAATCCCGGCCTGCAAGTTGCTGGCCGGGATTGATGGTCTGAAGGGCCTACCAGCGCTGATGCACATGCGGAGCGATCAGCCGCCCGTAAATCTCCCGGGTCGCCGTCATGACATCAGCCGACAGCGGCGCCAGATCGGCGGCGGCAGCGTTCGCCTTGGCCTGCTCGGCATTGCGCGCGCCGGGAATGACGACGGTGACAGCTTCTGCCATCAGGATCCAGCGCAGCGCAAAGGCTGCCATGCTGGCGCCTGCTGGAACGAGCTTGCGCACTTCCTCGACCGCCTGCAGGCCGACCTCGAAGGGCACGCCCGCAAAGGTTTCGCCGACATCGAAGGCCTCGCCGTTGCGGTTGAAGTTGCGGTGATCGTCGCTGGCGAACTTGGTGTCGCGGGTGATCTTGCCGGAGAGCAGGCCGCTTGCGAGCGGCACACGGGCGATGATCGCCACGTTCTTGCGGCGGGCCTCACCGAAGAACAGGTGGTCGGGACGCTGGCGGAAGATATTGTAGATGATCTGGATGCTGACGACGCCAGGATATTCGATCGCCTTCAAGGCTTCCTCGACCTTTTCCACGCTGACGCCATAGCCCTTGATCTTGCCTGCCTTCTGCAGGTCGTCGAGGGCCGCGAAAACCTCGGAGCGATAGAGCACTTCCGTCGGAGGGCAGTGGAGCTGCACGAGGTCGAGGCTGTCCACCTGCAGATTCTTCAGGCTGCGGTCGATGAAGCCTTCAAGATTGGCCTTGGTGTAGCCCTCAGCGACATGCGGGTTGAGACGGCGGCCGGCCTTGGTCGCAACCATCGGGCGCTCGCCGCCACGCGCCTTCAGCACGTCGGCGATGATCTTCTCGGAGCGGCCATCACCGTAGACGTCAGCGGTATCGATGAATGTCATGCCGGCATCGAGTGCGGCATTCAGCGCAGCGCGGCCGTCCGCTTCGCTGATATCACCCCAGGAACCGCCGATCTGCCAGGCGCCGAAGCCGACATCGGTAACGGTGAAGGGCAGGCGGCCGAAAGCATGATGTTTCATGAAAAATCCTCCGTTCGTGATGAAAGGCCCTCGCAGTAGCAGCTGCCGGATAGAGCGGCAATCGCCGATACCGCTTGGATCGCCTGCTGCGATGAAATACCCTTGCCCAAGACGGCTTCAACTGCGCACGACGGAAGAACGGAAAGAACATGGATATCAAGACCGCGGGCGCACGCCCCTCCACCAAAGGCCGGGCCGACTATTTTACCGGTTCCGTACGGCTGGATCCGCTTGTTGATGCGCCGGATCCCGCCCGCGTGCAGGCAACGCACGTGACCTTCGAACCCGGCGCGCGCACGACCTGGCACACGCATCCCTTGGGGCAGACGCTGATCGTTACGTCAGGCAGGGGGCTTGCGCAGACCTGGGGTGGAGACATCAGGGAAATCCGTGCCGGCGATGTGGTCTGGTTCGCGCCGGGCGAGAAGCACTGGCATGGGGCCAGTGCGGAGACAGGCATGAGCCATATTGCCATCCAGGAAGCGTTGAACGGCAGCGTGGCAGACTGGCTGGAACAGGTCAGTGACGAGCAGTATGCTGGCAAGGCCTGAGGGTAGTGGTGGCGGTGCAGTATGATTCGGAGACCGGGCGAGTGCCGTCGCCTGTGACCGGTAACAGCTCGCGACACGGCTATGCTTCTCAGCCTGTGGAAAAGTTCCTCGACAGGCGTAAGTGGTCGCGAAGGCGATGCAATGGCCTGCAGGCGGGGCAGGGAGCGCCCGCGTCACGAACGCGAATTTGCCGGTTCTGCGGGAGATTGGCGAAGCGGTTCCGAAACAATTTCAGCACTGTCATGGTTTTGTCTCCAAACCTGCTTGACACTAAAAGGCGAACCCCTTAGTTAGCCGCTCATCCCAACGGCCAGCCCGTTCGGAGAGGGTGCTCAGGCACCGGATTGCTTGAAAGAATGCGGGTGTAGCTCAGTCGGTTAGAGTGCCGGCCTGTCACGCCGGAGGTCGCGGGTTCGAGCCCCGTCACTCGCGCCATTTCAAGCAGGCGTCAAATTGACGCTATCTGTCCGGTTCGTGATATCCTTACGGTCCGAAAGGTCCAATGCGCGGGTGTAGCTCAGTCGGTTAGAGTGCCGGCCTGTCACGCCGGAGGTCGCGGGTTCGAGCCCCGTCACTCGCGCCATTTATCTTCAAAAAGCCATGCAGTTTCCGAGGGTCAGCCATGCGGCCTTCCGCGACATTTGCGGATTTGTCGCGACATCGTTGCATCTGCTTGATAATGTCCGTCTCACGCTGTTCGAATAGCTTCTGTAAAAGTCTTGCGCCGGGGCTCCGGCTGCGCTAACCACGGCTTGTTGCAACGCACGTTCGCTTGCCGGGCATTTGCCCAGTTGCGCCGCCCGGCGCCGCCCGCAAGCAGGGATGAACATGATGACTGAACTGCTCAGTTCCTATATTCCGATCGCTATTTTCATCGGTATCGCGCTCGTTATCGGCCTGGCGCTGCTCGTTGCGCCGTTTGCCGTTGCATTCAAGGCGCCCGATTCGGAAAAGCTTTCGGCCTACGAATGCGGCTTCAACGCATTCGATGACGCTCGCATGAAGTTCGACATCCGCTTCTACCTCGTGTCGATTCTCTTCATCATCTTCGATCTTGAAGTCGCCTTCCTCTTCCCGTGGGCCGTTTCCTTCGGTGCCATCGGCTGGTTCGGCTTCTGGTCCATGATGGTCTTCCTCTTCGTGCTGACCATTGGCTTTATCTATGAATGGAAGAAGGGAGCCCTGGAATGGGAGTAGCCCCCGCTGGCAATCAGACGCTCGTAGCGCCGCAGCCGAAGGGGATCATCGATCCCTCGACCGGCAAGCCGATCGGCAGCAACGACGCGTTTTTTGGCGAGATCAACAATGAGCTCGCCGACAAGGGTTTCCTCGTCACATCGACCGACGAGCTGATCAACTGGGCTCGTACCGGCTCGCTGATGTGGATGACCTTCGGTCTCGCCTGCTGCGCCGTCGAGATGATGCAGCTCTCCATGCCGCGTTACGACGTCGAACGCTTCGGCTTTGCACCGCGTGCTTCGCCGCGCCAGTCGGACGTCATGATCGTTGCCGGCACGCTGACCAACAAGATGGCGCCTGCGCTTCGCAAGGTCTATGACCAGATGCCTGAGCCGCGCTACGTCATCTCGATGGGCTCCTGCGCTAACGGCGGCGGCTACTATCACTATTCCTATTCGGTTGTTCGTGGTTGCGACCGCGTCGTGCCGATCGACATCTATGTGCCGGGCTGTCCCCCCACAGCCGAAGCGCTGCTTTACGGCGTGCTTCTGCTGCAGAAGAAGATCCGCCGCACCGGCACGATCGAACGCTAAGGGCAAGGACAGGACATTATGAGCGAAGCCCTCACTGAGCTTTCGTCGTACCTTTCGGAAGCGCGCGGCAACCTGATTGCCGCCTCGCAGCTCAAGTATGGTGAGCTGACGCTGACGACGACCGGCGACAATCTGATTCCGCTGCTGACCTTCCTGCGCGACGATGCCAAGTGCGGCTTCGTCAACCTGACGGACATCTGCGGTGTGGACTGGCCGCAGCGCGAACTGCGCTTCGATGTCGTCTATCATATTCTGTCGCCCAAGAAGAACCTGCGTATCCGCGTGAAGGTGGCAACAGACGAAGATACGCCGGTTCCGTCCGCCTGCGCCGTCTATCCGGGCGCCGACTGGTTCGAGCGCGAGACCTGGGACATGTACGGCGTGCTCTTCACCGGCCATCCGGACCTGCGCCGTATCCTGACCGATTACGGTTTCGAAGGCCATCCGCTGCGCAAGGACTTCCCGACGACAGGTTTCGTCGAAGTTCGCTACGACGATGCGGCAAAGCGCGTCGTTTACGAGCCGGTGGAACTGAAGCAGGAGTTCCGAAACTTTGACTTTCTGTCGCCCTGGGAAGGCACCGAATACGTGCTGCCCGGCGATGAAAAAGCGAAGCAATAATTCAAGGCGGCTGGTGGGCCTGTTCCCGCCATTCACCAACTATCTGAGAACGCGAGCCTGATCGCCATGACAGAACATAATGTCCGCAACTTCAACATCAATTTCGGACCGCAGCATCCGGCGGCGCACGGCGTGCTTCGTCTTGTCCTGGAGCTTGACGGCGAAATTGTGGAGCGCGTCGACCCGCATATCGGTCTTCTCCATCGCGGCACCGAAAAGCTGATCGAAACCAAGACCTACCTGCAGGCCGTTCCCTACTTCGATCGCCTCGATTACGTGGCGCCGATGAACCAGGAACATGCCTATGCACTCGCGGTCGAAAGGCTGCTCGGCATCGAGATCCCGATTCGCGGCCAGCTCATCCGCGTCCTCTACTCGGAAATCGGCCGTATCCTGTCGCATCTCCTGAACGTTACGACTCAGGCCATGGACGTCGGTGCGCTGACGCCGCCGCTCTGGGGTTTCGAAGAGCGCGAAAAGCTGATGGTGTTCTATGAGCGCGCCAGCGGCTCCCGTATGCATGCCGCTTATTTCCGTCCGGGCGGTGTTCACCAGGACCTGCCGGAACAGCTCGTGCAGGATATCGGCAAGTGGTGCGACGAGTTCCCGGGCAAGCTCGACGATATCGACGATCTTCTCACCGGCAACCGCATCTTCAAGCAGCGTAACGTCGATATCGGCGTCGTCTCGCTGGAAGATTGCTGGGCCTGGGGCTTCTCGGGCGTCATGGTGCGCGGTTCGGGCGCTGCCTGGGATCTGCGTCGTGCGCAGCCCTACGAATGCTATTCGGATCTCGAATTCGACATCCCGGTCGGCAAGAACGGCGACAACTACGATCGTTACCTGATCCGCATGATCGAGATGCGCGAATCGGTGAAGATCATGAAGCAGTGCGTCAATCGCCTGCTCGGTGATGCCAAGGCGGGACCCTTCTCCTCGATCGACGGCAAGGTCGTTCCGCCGAAGCGCGGCGAGATGAAGCGTTCGATGGAAGCGCTCATCCACCACTTCAAGCTCTATACCGAAGGCTATCACGTGCCGGCCGGCGAGGTTTACGCCGCCGTCGAAGCGCCGAAGGGCGAATTCGGCGTCTATCTCGTCTCCGATGGCACCAACAAGCCCTATCGCTGCAAGATCCGCGCCCCGGGTTATGCGCATCTGCAGGCGATGGACTTCATGTGCCGTGGCCACCAGCTTGCCGACGTCGCGGCTGTTCTCGGCTCGCTCGACATCGTGTTCGGTGAGGTAGACCGCTAATGCAGGCTCTGCCGCTCGCAGCAGCATTTCTTCTTTCGGCCTCCGCTGCCTTTGCGCAGGATGCCGGAAAGCTCGGCACACCGCTGGGCCATGAGGAGGCGCAGTCGCCGGCAGAGCAGTCGTCCATGGGCGAGCTTTTGTCCAAGGGCTATCAAATCAAGGCCGCCGTGCCGAACGGCGGCAAGTTCGTAGTATTTATGCAAAAAGACCAGTCGGCCTATGCCTGTGAAATGCAGTCTTTGACTGCTTCGCGGTGTGGAACGCTAAACTGACAAGGCGTGAGGAAGAATGTCCGTTCGTCGATTAGCCGAAGATCAATTCCAGCCGTCCGCATTCGCTTTCAGCGACGACAATGCGGTCTGGGCGGAAAAGACGATTCAGAAATATCCTGCAGGCCGTCAGCAGTCCGCGGTCATTCCGCTGTTGATGCGGGCGCAGGAACAGGATGGTTGGGTCACCCGCCCGGCGATCGAAAAGATCGCCGACATGCTGGACATGGCCTATATCCGTGTTCTCGAAGTCGCGACCTTCTACACCCAGTTCCAGCTTCATCCGGTCGGCACGCGCGCTCACGTGCAGGTTTGCGGCACGACGCCCTGCATGCTGCGCGGCTCGGAAAAGCTGATGGGCGTCTGCCGCAGCAAGATCCACCAGCACCCGTTCGAGCGCAATGCTGAAGGCACGCTCTCGTGGGAAGAGGTCGAATGTCTCGGGGCATGCGTCAACGCACCGATGGTGATGATCGGCAAGGATACCTATGAGGACCTGACGCCCGAGCGCCTCGAAGAGATCATCGATACGTTCGCGGCCGGCAATGGCGCGAGCGTCAAGGTTGGCCCGCAGATCGACCGTCACCTGTCCTCGCCCGAAGGTGGCCCGACGACTCTGCTGGGTGATGTTACCGTCACCCGCACCTGGGTTGACAAGGCCGCAACGACCGCACCGGCGGACGGCGCCACCGTTCCGCCCTCCGAGGCGGCGCGTCCGAAGAGCACCGATGCCGAGACCAATGCGGCGCTGAAGACGCCGGCAACGGCACCGAAGGCATCCGCCAAGAATGCCAAGGCTGCCGAAGTTCAGCCGCTTTCCGGCACAGCCGCTTCCGAGCCGGCGCCGAAACCTGCTGCCGAAGCTGTTGTAAAGCCTTCGCTGACCGACAAGAATCGTCCGGCCGGCATCGAAAAGCCGGCAGCGCCGGACGATCTCAAGATGATCTCGGGCGTCGGTCCGAAGATCGAGGCGACGTTGCATGAAATCGGCATCTTCACCTTCGCGCAGATCGCGGGCTGGAAGAAAGCCGAACGTGAATGGGTCGATGGTTTCCTGAATTTCCGCGGCCGCATCGAGCGTGACGACTGGGTCAAGCAGGCCAAGGCGCTCGCCAAGGGCGGTGAAGCGGAATATATCAAGGTCTTCGGCAAGAAGCCGCGGTAAGAGGTGTGAGACATGTTAGAAGATAAAGACCGCATCTTTACCAACATCTACGGCCTCAAGGACAAATCCCTGAAAGGCGCGATGAGCCGCGGCCATTGGGATGGCACCAAGCAGATCCTCGAAAAGGGCCGCGACTGGATCATCGAAGAGATGAAGGCTTCCGGCCTTCGCGGCCGTGGTGGCGCAGGCTTCCCGACCGGCCTGAAGTGGTCCTTCATGCCGAAGCAGAGCGACGGCCGTCCGCACTACCTCGTCGTCAATGCCGACGAATCGGAGCCCGGCACCTGCAAGGACCGCGATATCATGCGCAACGATCCGCATACGCTGATCGAAGGCTGTGTGGTCGCGAGCTTCGCCATGGGCGCCAATGCCGCCTATATTTATGTTCGCGGCGAATATATTCGCGAGCGCGAAGCCCTGCAGGCGGCAATCGACGAATGCTACGATGCCGGCCTTCTCGGCAAGAACAACAAGCTCGGCTGGGACATGGACATTTATGTCCATCATGGCGCTGGTGCTTACATCTGCGGTGAAGAAACCGCGCTGCTCGAAAGCCTTGAAGGCAAGAAGGGCCAGCCGCGTCTTAAGCCGCCATTCCCGGCAAACATGGGTCTCTACGGCTGCCCGACGACGGTCAACAACGTCGAATCGATCGCCGTCGCCCCGACCATCCTGCGCCGTGGTGCCGGCTGGTTCTCGGCGATCGGCCGTCCCAACAATGTCGGCACCAAGCTCTTCATGCTCTCCGGTCACGTCAACAAGCCGTGCACCGTCGAAGAGAGCATGGGCATCACCTTCCGCGAACTCGTCGACAAGCATGCCGGCGGCATCCGCGGCGGCTGGGACAACCTGCTTGCCGTCATCCCGGGCGGCGCATCGTGCCCGATCGTTCCGGCCAAGGACATTATCGACTGCCCGATGGACTTCGACGGCCTGCGCGCTGTCGGTTCCTCCTTCGGTACGGCCGCCTCGATCGTCATGGACAAGTCCACCGACGTCATCAAGGCGATCGCTCGTATCTCGGCCTTCTTCAAGCATGAGAGCTGCGGCCAGTGCACGCCGTGCCGCGAAGGCACCGGCTGGATGTGGCGCGTGATGGAGCGCATGGCGCGTGGCAACGCCCAGAAGCGCGAGATCGACATGCTGTTCCAGGTCACCAAGCAGATCGAAGGCCACACCATCTGCGCGCTCGGCGACGCCGCCGCATGGCCGGTACAGGGTCTGATCCGTAACTTCCGTCCGGAAATCGAAGCCCGCATCGACCAGTATACGGCCAATGCTCTCGATCACGGTGCGGTTCTGGAGGCGGCTGAGTAAGCGCATGACATCAGAGGCATCCGACGGCAAGATGAATGAAGGGGCAGCCGATTTTGCGGCTGACTTCGGCCGTCTTGCTGCCGGCATGCTGGAGAATGCGCGTGCTTTCCCCGTTCATCCGTTGATGGCGCATCCGGCTGCCGCATTTGCCGCTGCCACGGCGATCGGCTTCGGCATTTCCACGCAGATGGCCGGCGTTTTCTTCGGTGCGCTGAAGGGCGCGCTTGAAACGGCGAACCTCGCGGCCGCAGCGCTCGATGAAACGCCGCCGGACGAAGAAACACCCGAGATGGATATCCGTCCGGAAAATATTCGCCCGGCAGAAACGGCTGCACCGGTTCGCAAGGCTGCAAAGCCGAAGCTGACGGTGGTTTCCAGCAAGGCCCCGGCAACGGAAGCGGCGAAGCCGACGGTTGCCAAGGCGAAGCCCGCCGCAAGGTCCAGGAAGGCTGACGATCTGAAACTGATCGCCGGGATCGGCCCGAAACTGGAGCAGGTGCTGAACAAGAGAGGCATCCGCACCTTTGCCGATGTCGCGGCATGGAACGATCAGGACGTTGCGAGCCTGGACTCCGAACTCGGCGTCGACGGCCGTATCCTGCGTGACGACTGGGTCGGCCAGGCCAAGGTGTTGGCGACACGGGGCCGCAGGAAGAAGTAGGTTTCCGGCCCCGGGCAATGGCCGGCGGAATGGCATATCGATCGGCGGGGCAGGGCCTCGGGTCGCAATGCCGATGGCGGGTTTCGGGTCTCGGAGCCGGCGAAAAGAGAATTTGGGCAATACCAGCGCCAGGACGGACGAAATGTCTGCCTTGGCAATATGGATGTTGCAAAAATAGGTTTGTTTGCCGGTATCCGGCGAATGGGAAACAGGACTGAGTGACGATGGCAAAACTGAAGATTGACGGCAACGAGATCGAAGTTCCGGATCATTACACGCTGATTCAGGCGTGCGAAGAAGCCGGCGCTGAAGTTCCGCGCTTCTGCTTCCATGAGCGTCTGTCTGTTGCCGGCAATTGCCGCATGTGCCTCGTCGAGGTCAAGGGTGGCCCGCCGAAGCCGCAGGCTTCCTGCGCCATGGGCGTGCGCGATATCCGCGGCGGCCCGAACGGCGAACTGCCTGAAGTCTTCACCAACACGCCGATGGTCAAGAAGGCCCGTGAAGGCGTTATGGAATTCCTGCTGATCAATCATCCGCTGGATTGCCCGATCTGCGACCAGGGCGGCGAATGCGACCTGCAGGACCAGGCCATGGCCTTCGGTATCGATACCTCGCGCTATCAGGAAGACAAGCGCGCCGTCGAAGACAAGTACATTGGCCCGCTCGTCAAGACGGTCATGAACCGCTGCATTCACTGCACGCGTTGCGTCCGCTTCACGACGGAAGTGGCCGGCATTTCCGAGCTTGGCCTGATCGGCCGCGGCGAGGACGCCGAGATCACCACCTATCTCGAGCAGGCCATGACCTCCGAGCTGCAGGGCAACGTCGTTGATCTTTGCCCGGTCGGTGCTTTGACCTCCAAGCCCTTCGCCTTCACGGCCCGTCCGTGGGAACTGAACAAGACCGAATCGATCGACGTCATGGACGCCGTCGGCTCGGCGATCCGCGTTGATACCCGCGGCCGCGAGGTCATGCGCATCCTGCCGCGAATCAATGAGGCGGTGAATGAAGAGTGGATCTCCGACAAGACCCGTCATGTCTGGGACGGCCTGAAGACGCAGCGCCTCGACCGGCCCTACGTCCGCAAAGACGGTCGCCTGCAGCCGGCGAGCTGGGGCGAAGCCTTCGGCGCCATCAAGTCGGCCGTTTCGGCAACCTCCGGCGACAAGATCGGCGCGATTGCCGGCGATCTCGCCTCGGTCGAAGAAATGTATGCGCTCTCCGAACTGGTAAAGTCGCTGGGTTCCGAGAACCTCGACTGTCGCCAGGATGGGGCGGCACTTGATCCGTCGCTCGGCCGCGCAAGCTACCTTTTCAACCCGACCATCGCGGGCATTGAACAGGCTGACGCGCTGCTTATCATCGGCGCCAATCCGCGCTTCGAAGCGGCTATCCTCAACGCCCGCATCCGCAAGCGTTATCGTCGCGGCGGTTTTCCGATCGGCGTGATCGGTGAGGGCGGTGAGATGCGTTACAAGTATGATTATCTCGGCGCAGGCCCGGATACGCTGAAGGACATTCTCGACGGCGGCCACGCCTTCGCCGAAGTCCTCTCCAAGGCTTCCAAGCCGATGATCATCATCGGCCAGGGTGCGCTGACCCGCACGGATGGTGCTGGCGTTCTCGCAACTGCCGCCAAGCTCGCTGTCAATGTCGGCGCAATCGCCGAAGGCTGGAACGGCTTTGCTGTGCTGCACACCGCAGCATCGCGCGTCGGCGGCCTCGACCTCGGCTTCGTGCCGGGTGCCAAGGGCGTCAATGCCGCCGAGATGCTGAAGACCATGGACGTGCTCTTCCTGCTCGGCGCCGACGAATTTGATGTCTCGGCGAGGGCTGCGAAGTTCACCGTCTATATCGGCTCGCATGGCGACAATGGTGCGCATGGCGCCGACGTCATCCTGCCGGCCGCCGCCTATACGGAAAAGTCCGGCACCTGGGTCAACACCGAAGGCCGCGTCCAGATGGGCAACCGCGCCGGTTTCGCACCGGGCGACGCCCGCGAAGACTGGGCGATCATTCGTGCTCTTTCCGACGTGCTCGGCAAGAAGCTTCCCTTTGATTCTCTCGGCGAATTGCGCGGCAAGCTCTATGCGGCATTCCCGCATTTTGCGGCCATCGACGAGATCGCCGAAGGCGATAGCGCCCAAATTGCCGCACTGGCGAAAAAAGCCGGTAAGATGAACAAATCCGGGTTTGCGTCGCCGGTCAAAGACTTCTATTTGACGAACCCGATAGCGCGCGCCTCGGCTGTCATGGCCGAGTGCTCGGCGTTGGCCCGCAACAATTTCAAAGTCGCGGCAGAGTAAGGGCAGGAACTCATGGATTCTTTCTTCTCGACCTATGTCTGGCCGGCGATCATCATGATCGGTCAGTCACTGCTGCTGCTCGTCTGCCTGCTGGTCTTCATCGCTTACGTCCTTCTTGCCGACCGCAAGATCTGGGCCGCCGTCCAGCTGCGCCGCGGCCCGAACGTCGTCGGTCCTTTCGGTCTGTTCCAGTCCTTCGCTGACCTCTTGAAGTTCGTCTTCAAGGAACCGGTCATTCCGGCCGGCGCCAACAAGGCGGTCTTCCTTCTTGCCCCGCTCGTGACCGTGCTTCTGGCGCTGTCGACCTGGGCGGTCGTGCCGCTCGCAGATGGCTGGGTCATTGCCAACATCAATGTCGGCATCCTCTATATCTTTGCGATCTCTTCGCTCGAAGTGTACGGCATCATCATGGGTGGCTGGGCTTCGAACTCGAAGTACCCGTTCCTCGGTGCGCTGCGCTCCGCAGCGCAGATGGTGTCCTACGAAGTCTCGATCGGCTTCGTCATCGTCACTGTCCTTCTCTGCGTCGGTTCGCTGAACCTGACGGACATCGTCAATGCCCAGCGCACCGGTCTCGGCACCATGATCGGCCTGCCGAACTCGTTCCTCGACTGGCACTGGCTGGCGCTGTTCCCGATGTTCGTCGTCTTCTTCATCTCCGCACTTGCCGAGACGAACCGCCCGCCCTTCGACCTTCCGGAAGCAGAATCCGAACTCGTCGCCGGCTTCATGGTCGAATACGGCTCGGCTCCGTACATGATGTTCATGCTCGGCGAATATGCGGCCGTCGTCCTGATGTGCTCGCTGACGACCATCCTCTTCCTGGGGGGCTGGCTGCCGCCGGTCGATTTCTGGCTCATCAACTGGGTGCCGGGCATCATCTGGTTCATGCTGAAGGCATGCCTGGTGTTCTTCATGTTCGCCATGGTCAAGGCTTTCGTGCCCCGTTACCGCTACGACCAGCTCATGCGCCTCGGCTGGAAGGTCTTCCTGCCGCTGTCGCTCGCCATGGTCATCATCGTTGCATTCGTGCTGAAACTGACGGGATGGGCAGGCTGATGTCCAACCTCGTTTCCGGCAAAATTGGAGAATAAGATGGGAAGCCTGTCCGCCTCCATCAACTCGCTCTTCCTGAAGGAATTCGTCGGCGCTTTCTTCCTGTCGATGCGCTACTTCTTCAAGCAGAAGGCGACGATCAACTATCCCTTCGAAAAGGGTCCGGTCAGCCCGCGCTTCCGCGGCGAGCATGCTCTGCGCCGTTACCCGAACGGTGAAGAGCGCTGCATCGCCTGTAAGCTGTGCGAAGCGATCTGTCCCGCTCAGGCGATCACCATCGAAGCCGGCCCGCGCCGCAATGACGGCACACGCCGGACGGTGCGCTACGACATCGACATGGTGAAGTGCATCTATTGCGGCTTCTGCCAGGAGGCTTGCCCCGTCGATGCGATCGTCGAAGGCCCGAATTTCGAATTCGCCACCGAGACCCGCGAAGAGCTCTACTTCGACAAGCAGAGGCTTCTCGAAAACGGCGACCGGTGGGAGCGTGAAATCGCCCGCAACATGGCGATCGACGCGCCCTATCGTTGATTGAAATTTGAAATGCCGCGGGAAGGGTGCTCAACGCCCGCCGCGGTCAACATGCACCGGGGCTTTGTCAGCGAATGCTGTGCGAAGTCCTATCGGGCAGGGAAACTCCCGGCTGCCCGGGGGAAGATGAAAAAGGCACCAACATGGGTCTGCAGGCTCTATTTTTCTATCTTTTCGCCTTTGTCGCGATAGCGTCGGCGTTCATGGTCATCTGGGCGAAGAACCCGGTTCACTCGGTTCTGTTCCTGATCCTGGTGTTCTTCAATGCAGCCGGTCTCTTCCTGCTGCTGGGTGCAGAATTCCTGGCGATGATCCTGCTCGTCGTCTATGTGGGCGCGGTCGCGGTTCTCTTCCTCTTCGTGGTGATGATGCTTGACATCGACTTCACCGAGCTTCGCGCCGGTGTTCTCGAATATGCGCCGATCGGCGCGCTGATCGGTCTCATCCTCGCAGCCGAACTCATCGTCGTCGTCGGCGGCAGCGCGATCTCGCCCGAGATTGCCAAGACCGTCGCCATGCCGATCCCGGCGCTGACCGAACGCACCAATACGGCGGCACTCGGCGACGTGCTCTATACGAACTACGTCTACTTCTTCGAGATCGCCGGTCTGGTCCTGCTGGTCGCCATGATCGGCGCGATCGTGCTGACGCTGAAGCATCGCACCAATATCAAGCGGCAGAATATCGCCCGCCAGGTTGCCCGCACGCCTGCCACCGCCGTCGAGGTGATCAAGGTCAAGCCGGGCCAGGGCGTAAGCTGAGCCGAGAGGTCAAGGAACAAAGAACATGGTCATCGGACTTTCCCATTATCTCACGGTCAGCGCCATCCTCTTCACGATCGGCATCTTCGGCATCTTCCTGAACCGGAAGAACATCATCGTCATCCTGATGTCGGTCGAATTGATCCTGCTGGCGGTCAACATCAACATGGTCGCCTTCTCGTCGTTCCTCAACGACATCGTCGGCCAGGTGTTCGCACTGTTCATTCTGACCGTTGCTGCTGCTGAAGCGGCGATCGGTCTTGCAATTCTCGTTGTCTTCTACCGCAACCGCGGTTCGATCGCGGTCGAAGACGTCAATATGATGAAGGGCTGAGCGGCTCATGTTCCTCTATAAGGCTATCGTCTTCCTTCCCCTGATCGGCGCGATCATCGCTGGCCTCTTCGGCCGTGCGATCGGCGCCAAGGCGTCGGAATATGTCACCAGCGGCCTGATGATCGTCGCCGCCATCCTGTCCTGGGTCGTCTTCTTCACGGTTGCGCTCGGCCATCCAGAGGGCGTGATCAAGGTCGAGGTTCTGCGCTGGATCCAGTCCGGCGGCATCGATGTCTCCTGGTCGCTGCGCGTCGATACGCTGACCTCGGTCATGCTGATCGTCGTCAATACTGTTTCGACACTCGTGCACATTTACTCGATCGGTTACATGCATACCGATCCGCACCGTCCGCGTTTCTTCGCCTATCTCTCGCTCTTCACCTTCGCCATGCTTATGCTGGTGACGTCCGACAACCTCGCCCAGATGTTCTTCGGCTGGGAAGGCGTTGGTCTGGCCTCGTATCTGCTGATCGGCTTCTGGTATAAGAAGCCTTCGGCATCGGCTGCTGCAATGAAGGCCTTCATCGTCAACCGCGTCGGCGACTTCGGTTTCGTGCTCGGTATTGCCACCGTCTTTGTGCTGTTCGGCTCGATCAACCTCGACACGATCTTCGCCAATGCTTCGACCTTCGCTCCGGCTGAAGGCGGCGGTGAAGCCGGCGAGGTGATCCTGAACCTCTTCGGCATGCATCTCGACAAGGCTCATGCGCTGACCGGCGCCTGCCTGCTGCTCTTCATGGGCGCGATGGGTAAGTCGGCGCAGTTCCTGCTGCACACCTGGCTGCCGGACGCCATGGAAGGCCCGACGCCGGTTTCCGCACTCATCCATGCCGCAACCATGGTGACCGCCGGCGTCTTCCTCGTCGCCCGCATGTCGCCGATCTTCGAACTCTCGCATGATGCGCTCGTCGTCGTGACGATCATCGGCGCAATCACCGCATTCTTCGCGGCGACCGTCGGCCTCGTGCAAAACGACATCAAGCGCGTCATCGCTTACTCGACCTGCTCGCAGCTCGGTTACATGTTCGTCGCTCTCGGCGTCGGTGCCTATGGCGCGGCAATCTTCCACCTCTTCACGCATGCCTTCTTCAAGGCTCTGCTCTTCCTCTGCGCCGGTTCGGTTATCCACGCCGTCGACGGTGAGCAGGACATGCGCTACATGGGTGGCCTGCGTCCGCACATCAAGGTGACGTTCTGGATGATGATGATCGGCACGCTGGCGATTACCGGTGTCGGCATTCCCTTCACCCCGATCGGCTTTGCCGGCTTCTTCTCGAAGGACGTCATCATCGAGGCCGCCTATGCGTCGCACTCGCCGGTCGCTGGCTTTGCCTTCACACTGCTGGTCATCGCTGCTCTCTTCACGAGCTTCTATTCCTGGCGTCTGATCTTCATGACCTTCTTCGGCAAGCCGCGTGCTTCCCACGAAGTCATGCATCACGTCCACGAATCGCCGCAGGTCATGCTGGTGCCGCTCTACATCCTCGCCATCGGCGCGGTTGTTGCCGGCTTCCTCTTCGAAGGCCGCTTCTACGGCGAGGAGTATGCCGAGTTCTGGAAGGGTGCGCTCTTCACAGGCGCCGAGAACGAACTGGTGGAAGAGTTCCATCACGTTCCGGCCTGGGTCGGTCTCAGCCCCCTCATTGCCATGCTGCTCGGCTTCGTGATCGCCTGGTACATGTACATCAAGTCGCCCTCGACGCCGCGCAAGCTCGCCGAGCAGCATCGTGTGCTTTACCAGTTCCTGCTCAACAAATGGTACTTCGACGAACTCTACGACTTCCTCTTCGTCCGCACTGCCAAGGCGCTTGGCAACTTCCTGTGGAAGAAGGGTGACGTCGGTGTCATCGATACCTACGGTCCGAACGGCGTCGCTGCTCGCGTGGTCAACGTCACTGATCGCGTCGTGCGCCTGCAGACCGGTTACCTCTATCACTACGCCTTCGCGATGCTGATCGGCATTGCGGCGCTCGTTACCTGGATGATGCTCGGGAGTTCCTTCTGATGACCGATTGGCCTATTCTTTCAACGGTCACCTTCCTGCCGCTCGTCGGCGTGGTGCTCCTGTTGCTGATGAACGGCGAAACCGAGAACGGTCGCAAGAACGTGCTGTGGATCTCCTTGATCACCACGGTCTTCACCTTCATCGTCTCGCTCTTCATCTGGATCGGCTTCGATAACGCCAATCCGGGCTTCCAGATGATCGAGCAGCATAGCTGGCTCGGCACCGGCATCGGCTACCATGTCGGCGTCGACGGCATCTCCATGCTGTTCATCATCCTCTCGACCTTCCTGATGCCCTTCTGCGTGCTCGCAAGCTGGCTCTCGATCGAGAAGCGATTGAAGGAATACATGATCGCCTTCCTCATCCTCGAAGTGATGATGGTCGGTGTCTTCGTCTCGCTTGATATCGTTCTCTTCTACGTCTTCTTCGAAGGCGGCCTCATCCCGATGTTCCTGATCATCGGCGTCTGGGGTGGTGCGAACCGCGTCTATGCGAGCTACAAGTTCTTCCTCTACACGCTGCTTGGCTCGGTGCTGATGCTGCTCGCCATCATGGCCATGTACTGGCAGGCCGGCACGACCGATATCGCACAGCTTCTGGACTACAAGTTCCCGCCGGCGATGCAGACCTGGCTGTGGCTTGCCTTCTTCGCCTCCTTCGCGGTGAAGATGCCGATGTGGCCGGTCCACACCTGGCTCCCCGACGCGCACGTCCAGGCGCCGACGGCCGGTTCTGTCATCCTGGCAGGCGTGCTCCTGAAGCTCGGTGGCTACGGCCTGATCCGCTTCTCGATCGGCATGTTCCCGGTCGCATCAGATCATTTCGCGCCGCTGGTCTTCGCGCTCTCCGTCATCGCCATCATCTACACTTCGCTGGTCGCGATGATGCAGGACGACATCAAGAAGCTGATCGCCTATTCCTCGGTTGCTCACATGGGCTACGTGACGATGGGTATCTTCGCTGCCAACGCGCAGGGCCTGCAGGGTTCGATCTTCCAGATGCTGTCGCACGGCATCGTCTCTGGCGCACTCTTCCTCTGCGTCGGCGTTGTCTATGACCGCACCCACACCCGTGAGATCGCGGCCTATGGCGGCCTGGTCAACAACATGCCGAAATACGCCGTCGCCCTCATGGTCTTCACCATGGCAAACGTCGGCCTTCCGGGCACGTCGGGCTTCATCGGCGAATTCTTGACGCTGATCGGCGTCTTCCGCGCCAATACCTGGGTTGCGCTCTTTGCCGCCACTGGCGTCATCCTTTCGGCCGCCTACGCGCTCTGGCTCTATCGCCGGGTGATCTTTGGCGCGCTGGAGAAGGAAAAGCTGAAGGCTCTGCTCGACCTTTCACCGCGTGAACAGATCATCCTTTACCCGATGATTGCGCTCACCATCTTCTTCGGTGTCTATCCGGCTCCGGTCTTCGATGCGACCGCAGCTTCCGTGGACCATCTGATCAACAGCTATTCGGCCGCAGTGCAGGCAGCGCAGAATGTTGCGCTGTCCATGAAATGACGGGACTTTAGGACATGACTGCTGAAACAATCTCCCTGAGCCTGTACCTGTCCGCGCCGGAAATCATCCTCGCGATCGGTGCTCTCGTCCTGCTCATGATCGGCGTCTTTGCGGGTGAGCGGTCCGGTCCGCTTGTCAGCACGCTGGCAATGATCGTGATTGCCATCTCTGGCCTTTGGCTGATCTTCATCCCTGGTGACGGCCTTGCCTATGGCGGGGTCTATGTCGCCGACGGCTTCGCCCGCTTTATGAAGGTTCTGGCACTGATCGGCTCCCTCGTGGCGCTGTTCATGTCGATGGGTCATGCGCGGGAAAACCAGCTCGACAAGTTCGAGTTCCCGGTTCTCCTGGTGCTCTGCACCCTCGGCATCATGCTGATGATCTCGGCCAACGATCTGATCGCGCTCTACCTCGGCCTCGAACTGCAGTCGCTCGCGATCTACGTCATCGCCGCGATCAACCGCGACAGCCTGAAGTCGACTGAAGCCGGTTTGAAGTACTTCGTTCTGGGTGCGCTCTCCTCGGGCATGCTGCTCTACGGCATGTCGCTGGTTTATGGCTTCACCGGCCATACGCATTTTGCTGACGTCGCCCAGGCGCTGACGGTGGAAGGCGCGCGGTCGCTCGGCCTCGTCTTCGGCCTCGTCTTCATCCTCGCCGGCATCGCCTTCAAGATCTCTGCCGTTCCCTTCCATATGTGGACGCCGGACGTTTATGAAGGCGCGCCGACCCCGGTCACCGCCTTCCTGGCGAGTGCACCGAAGGTCGCTGCGATGGCGATGATGACCCGCATTGTCATCACTGCCTTCGAGCCGGTGCTGACCGACTGGCAGCAGGTCGTCGTCTTCATATCAATTGCCTCCATGCTGCTCGGTTCGTTTGCTGCCATCGGCCAGAAGAACATCAAGCGACTGATGGCCTATTCCTCGATCGGTCACATGGGGTACGCGCTGGTCGGCCTTGCAGCCGGAAACCAGACGGGCGTCACCGGCGTCATGCTCTATATGGCGATCTACATGGTCATGACCCTCGGCTCCTTCGCGATCATCATGTCGATGCGCCGCAAGGATGGCACCGTCGTCGAGAATGTCAGCGATCTCGCCGGCTTGTCCGCGACGAACCCTTTCATGGCGGTGGTGCTGACTGCGCTGATGTTCTCGCTTGCCGGTATCCCGCCGCTTGCCGGCTTCTTCGCGAAGTACTTCGTCTTCGTTGCCGCCATCGAGGCCAAGCTCTATGCGCTCGCCGTCATCGGTGTTCTTGCGTCCGTCGTCGGCGCTTACTACTACCTGCGCGTCATCAAGCTGATGTGGTTCGATGAGGCGACCGGTGAATTCGCTCGCGTCTCCGGATCGCTGCGTCTCGTTTTCGGTCTTTCCGGCCTCTTCGTTGCGGCCTATGTTCTCATCGGTGGTCCGATCGGCGGCGCGGCCGAGCTTGCTGCGGCGACGCTCTTCTGATGGCTTCCGACAAGCAGCGCCGGATATCGCTCGGCGATATCAGGCACGAGGCCTTGTCGGATACTGCGTCGACCAACACGGAATGCCTTGCCCGGGCTCGGGCAGGGGACAGCGGTCTGCTCTGGGTGACCGCTGAACGACAGACCGGCGGCCGGGGCCGCCGGGGCCGTCCCTGGGTTTCAGAGCGCGGCAATCTCTATGCCTCGCTTCTCCTCATCGATCCGGCCCCAATGGAGCGCCTTGCCTCCCTGCCGCTGGCAATCGCGGTTGCCGTGCACCACGCGATCCGCAGTGTCTTGCCGCCAGGTGCCGAGCCGCTGGAGGTGAAGTGGCCGAATGATATCCTGATCGGACGCAAGAAGACCTGCGGCATCCTCGTGGAAGGCGAACGGCTGGCGGACGGCCGCCACGCCGTCGTGATTGGCATCGGCATCAATGTATCGGTCATGCCCGACAATCCCATCTATCCCGTCACCTGCCTGCGCGATCAGGGAAGTGCGGCTTCGCCCGAAGAGCTCTTCGCCCATCTCTTTGCATCCATGGCCGAGACGCTGGATATCTGGGATGGAGGGCAAGGTATTGCCGAGGTCACGGCCCGATGGCGCGCTGTCGCCTGCGGTATTGGCGAAAAGATAACCGTTAATCTGCCGGACAGGTCGATTTCCGGATATTTCGCCGGAATAGATGATAATGGCCTGTTGATGCTCGATACCGGCACGGGCAGGATGATGCCGATTGCGGCCGGCGATGTATTCTTTGGATAGTGGAAAAAACAAACATTATGGCGAAACAGGACGAACTGGTATTTCTGCCCCTGGGCGGCGTCGGAGAGATTGGCATGAATCTCGCGCTGTACGGCTACGGCCCGGCGGATCATCGCCAGTGGATCATGGTGGATTGCGGCGTCACCTTTCCGGGCCCGGATCTGCCTGGTGTCGATCTCGTCCTGCCGGATATCCGGTTCCTCGCCAATGAGCGAAAGAACCTCAAGGCGATCATCATCACCCACGCTCATGAGGATCACTACGGAGCGCTCGCCGATCTCTGGCCGGGCCTCAATGTTCCGGTCTATGCCTCGCCCTTCACGGCGGGCCTGCTGGAAGCCAAGCGCAATTTCGAGAAGGACGCGATCGGCGAGGTGCCGGTGACCATTTTCAAGGCCGGCGACAAGATCAATGCCGGCCCCTTCAGCATCGAGGGCGTGGCCGTCAATCATTCGATCCCCGAGCCGATGTCGCTGATGATCCGCACGCCGCTCGGCAATGTCATCCACACGGGCGACTGGAAGATCGACCACGAACCTTCGCTCGGGCCGCTGACCGACGAGACGCGCTTCCGCCAATTGGGTGATGAAGGCGTGCTGGCGCTGCTCTGCGACTCCACCAATGCACTGCGCGACGGCGTCTCGCCTTCGGAGAAGGATGTCTCCGAAAGCCTGCGCAAGATCATCGAGAATGCCGAGGGACGTGTGGCGATCACCACCTTCTCGTCGAATGTAGGCCGTATCCGCACCGTCGCCGAAGCTGCCGAAGCCGCTGGCCGTGAAGTGCTGCTGCTCGGAAGCTCGCTGAAGCGCGTGTGCGATGTTGCCCAGGATATCGGTCTGCTGGAAGGCGTAAAACCCTTCATCTCGGAGGAGGATTACGGCTTCATCCCGCGTGACAAGGTCGTGGTCATCCTCACCGGCAGCCAGGGCGAGCCCCGCGCTGCCCTCGCCAAACTTTCCCGCGATGAGATGCGCAATGTAGCCTTTGCCGCCGGCGATATCGTCGTCTTCTCCTCGCGCGCCATCCCCGGCAATGAGAAGGCGATCCAGGACATCAAGAATGGTCTCGTGGAGCAGGGCGTCCATATCATTACCGACACGGAGGCGCTGGTGCATGTGTCAGGCCATCCGCGCCGCAACGAGTTGCAGAAGATGTACGAGTGGACGCGTCCGAAGGTCGTCGTGCCCGTGCATGGCGAGGCAACACATCTGACGGCACACAAGGAACTGGCAGAACAGTCCGGCATTCCGACTGTGCCGCGCGTGCGCAACGGCGATGTGCTGCGGCTTGCGCCAGGACCGGTCGAAGTGATCGATGAAGCGCCGCATGGCCGCATCTACAAGGATGGGTCACTGATCGGTGACTTCGACGAAATGGGCATCGGCGAGCGCAAGAAGCTCGCCTATGTCGGCCATGTCGCCGTCAGCATCGTGCTCGACAATCGCTACGACATTATCGGCGAGCCCGATCTCGTGGCGATTGGCCTGCCTGCCTATGACGACGAGGGGGAGGATATGGAAGATACCCTTTTCGATGCGGCAATCAGTGCGATCGAGAGTATTCCGCGCGCCCGCCGCAAGGATATCGACATGGTGCAGGAGGCCGCGCGCCGTGCCGTGCGCGCCGCTGCCAACAATGCCTGGGGCAAGAAGCCTGTCGTCACCGTCTTCATCACTAGGGTCTGAGTGATGCTCGGCCGGGTGAACCATATCGCCATCGCCGTGCCCGACCTGGCTGCCGCTGCTGCAAGCTATCGCGACACGCTGGGTGCGGCGATCTCCGAGCCGCAATCCCTGCCGGAGCATGGCGTCACTGTGGTTTTCGTCGAACTGCCGAACACCAAGGTGGAACTGCTGGAACCACTGGGTGAGGCCTCGCCGATCGCAGCCTTCTTGGAAAAGAACCCCTCCGGCGGCATGCACCATATTTGCTACGAGGTAGACGATATCCTTGCTGCCCGCGACCGGCTCACAGCATCCGGCGCCAGGGTGCTTGGCAATGGTGAGCCGAAGATCGGCGCTCACGGCAAACCGGTGCTTTTCCTCCATCCGAAGGACTTCTTCGGTACGTTAATCGAGCTGGAACAGGTCTGAAGCTCTGCGTCAGAGTGACCTAAGCAGTCTGCTCCCTTTGAACTGGCCGCCATTCCGGCTTATAAGCAGCCAAAACCTGCCGCCAAGGCACCATATCGACGGGAACCAAAATGTTTCAGGCCTTCCTCCAGGGGTTCGCAGTTTATTTCATCATCTGGTGGATCACGCTTTTCGCCGTGCTGCCGATCGGTCTGCGCACCCAGGCGGAAGACAATGATGTTGTGCTTGGCACCGTGCCAAGCGCACCGACCCGTTTCCGCCCGGCCTTCGTTTTTTCGCTGACGACGCTCGTTTCCGGCGCAATTTACGGCTTCTGGTATATCTGTTCGACCTATTTCGGCTTCGGCTTCGATGCGCTTCCACAAATAGGGCCCAGCTTCTATTAGGAATGGCTTTTGCTCAATCTTTGAGCAGATGTAAATGCAACCGCGAAAAATCTGTCATACGCACGTCATGCAAGTGAGGCAAAGAGCTTGCGTAACGGAAGGCGGGCTTACCTAACGAAAGTCAGGCCTGATTTTGTGAGTTGTGGGAAGCCGAAAAAGCAAAAAAAAACAAGGCTAAAAGCCTTGTTTTAATTATCGCGTGATCCTTAACCGTTACCGGGGCAGCGACAAGCGCGCCTAAGATCTGATCCTCCCAAGACTTGACCGCGAGTTCGGCAAGAATTTAACCTTCCTGCCTGTTTTGTGAGCTAAAACTAGCTCAAAGATTGTGCTTTGTCATTAGGTTTTTTTGCATTTTTGCTACAGTCACGCAAAATTTTTCTGTTGACAAGATTTACCTTCAAGCCCTTATAAATACGCGCTTTTTCACGTCTACTGAATTTGTAGGCGCTAACATGCGTCAGCGGGAGGCGGCTCACGTCGGTCGCGGGTTTCTTTCCCGCCGCGAAGCGGCTATGAACGCTCCCATCTTTAACAAAGACCGTCGATTCCGCTTGGGTAAGCGGCGTCTCAACTGTACCGGAATCCGCCATGCGTCTGTCCCGCTTCTTCGTACCCATCCTCAAGGAAAATCCCAAGGAGGCGGAAATCGTCTCCCATCGGCTGATGTTGCGCGCCGGCATGATCCGCCAGCAATCGCAGGGCATCTACTCCTGGCTGCCGCTGGGCAAGAAGGTGCTGGACAAGGTCAACAACATCATCCGCGAAGAGCAGAACCGCGCGGGCGCCATAGAGCTTTCGATGCCGACGTTGCAGTCGGCCGAGCTCTGGCAGGAGAGTGGCCGTTACGACGCCTATGGCAAGGAGATGCTGCGCATCAAGGACCGCCAGGACCGTCCGATGCTCTACGGCCCGACGAACGAAGAAATGGTCACGGATATTTTCCGGTCTTCGGTCAAGTCCTACAAGGACTTGCCCCTCAATCTCTATCACATCCAGCTGAAGTTCCGTGACGAGATCCGTCCGCGCTTCGGCACGATGCGCTCGCGCGAATTCATGATGAAGGACGCCTATTCCTTCGACCTGACACGCGAAGGTGCGGAACATTCCTACAACAAGATGTTCGCCGCCTATCTGCGCACCTTCGATCGTCTCGGCCTGCGCGCCATTCCGATGCGCGCCGATACCGGCCCGATCGGCGGCAATCTCAGCCATGAATTCATCATTCTGGCTGATACCGGCGAGTCCGAAGTTTTCTGCCACAAGGATTTCGTCAATTTCGACATTCCCGCTGAAAGCACCGATTTCGACAGTGTCGAAGGCCTGAAGGGAGTTTTCGACAAGTGGACGTCGCTTTATGCCGCGACTTCGGAAATGCACGATGAGGCGGCCTTCAACGCCATTCCGGAAGGCGAGCGTCTTTCTGCACGGGGTATCGAGGTCGGCCATATTTTCTACTTCGGTACCAAGTATTCCGAGCCGATGGGTGCAAAGGTGCAGGGTCCTGACGGTAAGGAACACTTCGTTCACATGGGTTCCTACGGTATTGGCCCGACACGCCTTGTTCCCGCCATCATCGAAGCATCGCATGATGAGAACGGAATCATCTGGCCGGAGTCGGTCGCACCCTTCGATGTGGTGGTCATCAACATGAAGGCCGGTGACGAGGCCTGCGACGGCACTTGCGAGCTGATCTACGCGGCGCTGACCAAGGCGGGCAAGGACGTGCTCTATGACGACACGGATGACCGTGCCGGTACCAAATTCGCGACCGCCGACCTGATCGGCGTGCCGTACCAGATCATTGCCGGTCCGCGGGCGGTCGCGAACGGCGAGGTGGAAGTGAAGGACCGCAAAACCGGCGCCCGCGAAACGATGACCATCGAAGCGGCGATCAACAGGTTCGTGGCTTAGGGAAAGACGGAGGCGAAATGGCAGAGGCAGCAGTGGACCGGAGTTCCAAATCCGGCTTGGGTCCGGCTGGCAAGCCATTCTCCACCTTCGAACGCCTTGTGGCGTGGCGCTATCTGCGCGCCCGCCGCAAGGAGGCGTTCATCTCTGTCATTGCCGGCTTCTCCTTCGTCGGCATCATGCTGGGCGTTGCGACGCTGATCATCGTCATGGCCGTCATGAACGGGTTCCGCACGGAACTGGTCTCCCGCATCCTCGGCATCAACGGCCACATGATCATCCAGCCGGTCGACGGTCCCTTCACCGACTACGCCGATCTCGTGAAGAAATTCGAGGCAGTGCCCGGCGTCAAGATGGCGCTGCCATTGGTGGAAGGCCAGGTGCTGGCTTCCTCGCAGACCGGCGGCAGCACAGGTGCTCTGGTGCGTGGCACGCGGGCTGAAGACCTGACCAAGCTGAAGACGGTTTCCGACAACATCAAGTCCGGCGACATGGTGGGATTTGCCGCTGGCGATGGCGTTCTCGTCGGAAGCCGTATGGCCGATCAGCTCGGGCTGCGGGTCGGAGAGCTGATTACGCTCACGTCACCGGAAGGTGACGTGACGCCGATGGGCGTCAATCCGCGCATCAAATCCTACAAGATTTCCGGGATCTTCGAGATCGGCATGTCGGAATACGATGCTTCGATCATCTACATGCCGCTCGAGGAATCGCAGCTTTATTTCAATGCCGACGGGCTGGTGCAGTCGATCGAGCTCTTCGTCAACAATCCCGACGATATCGACAATCTGAGGCCGAAAGTCGAGGAGGCAGCCGGCCGGCAGATCGCCATCACCGACTGGCGCCAGCGCAACCAGACCTTTTTCTCCGCCTTGCAGGTGGAGCGCAACGTGATGTTCATGATCCTGACGCTGATCGTGCTCGTCGCCGCGCTCAACATCATCTCCGGTCTCATCATGCTGGTGAAGGACAAGGGCAGCGATATCGCGATCCTGCGCACCATGGGCGCAAGTTCAGGCGCCATCATGCGGATCTTCTTCATGACGGGGGCTGCTATCGGCATTGTCGGCACGATCGCCGGTGTGCTGCTCGGCGTGTTCGTCTGCATCAACATCGAATCCATCCGTCAGTTTTTCTCCTGGGTTTCGGGCACGGTGCTCTTCGATCCGCAGCTCTATTTCCTCAGCCAGCTGCCGGCGGAAATGGATGTGAGTGAAACGATCTCCGTCGTCGTCATGGCGCTGACGCTCTCTTTCATCGCGACGATCTTCCCGGCCTGGCGCGCCTCCCGCCTCGACCCCGTCCAGGCCCTCCGCTACGAATAAGGCCCGAGTCAAGATCATGCACGATCCAAGGCCCAATCCAAGGAATGCCGCATTCATGAAACGCAACGTCGTTCTCAAGCTTTCGGGCGTTGAGCGCCATTACGGACAGGGCGAAACGCTGCTGACCATCCTCAAGGGTGCGGATTTCACCCTGTCGAGCGGTGAGATGGTGGCGCTGGTGGCGCCGTCAGGCACCGGCAAGTCGACGCTTTTGCATGTCGCAGGGCTGCTGGAGCATCCAGACGGCGGCGAGGTAGTGGTCAACGGCCGCCCCTGTGATGGCCTTTCCGATGACAAGCGCACCGCCATCCGCCGCGGCGAGATCGGCTTTGTTTACCAGTTCCATCACCTGCTGCCGGAATTCTCGGCACAGGAGAACATCATGATGCCGCAGCTCATCGCCGGCCTCTCATGGAAGGAAGCGAGCGAACGGGCAAAGATGCTTCTGGATTACATGCGCATCGGCCATCGCGGCGTGCATCGCCCGGGCGAGCTTTCCGGCGGTGAGCAGCAGCGCGTGGCAATCGCGCGCGCCGTTGCCAATGCGCCGAGCCTGCTTCTGGCCGACGAGCCGACCGGTAATCTCGACCCGGAAACCGCCAGCTATGTCTTCGACGCTCTTGAGGCGCTGGTGCGACAGTCCGGCCTTGCCGCGCTGATCGCCACCCACAACCACGAGCTCGCCCGGCGCATGGACCGACGCGTGACGATCGCCGACGGCAAGGTCGTGGATTTCTGATTCTCAGGGGATAATCAGCCCGCCGCGATAATCGAGCTCATAGGCCTTCAGGCCGTCCACGAGAATAAATTCGTGGCCGCGGAAATGTGTGCAATCGCCTTCGCTACTATCGACATAGTGTCCCAGCGCGTGATGGAGAACCATTCCGCCGAGAAAGCGGCCTTGCCTGTAGAGCTGTGACAGCGCGGCGCAGATGACAGTGCCGGCAATGGTCGAGTCGATGATTCCCGGTTCGATGATGCGCCCGAAATAGTTCATCGCCCACACCGGCTTTTCCTCCAGCCACACCACTTCCTGGCCGGCAAAGTCCGTACCGCCAAAATAGCTGTCGAGATAACGCCAGATGCCGCGCTTGTAGCCGATATCGTGGGCACCGATCCGATAGGACGGCTGCGACTTGGCGCCGGCGACATATGTCTGCGATTTGGCTTCGACAATGAAGCTATTGAGTTCCAGAACGTCCATAGTCCCTCTGCTCCGATGTTAACCATGTCCCGCAGAAGCGGGGGGTAAACCTGTTGACAACAGAACATACATGGAACAAATTAAAAACATAAGAGCAAAGGAGAGCCAAATGACTGACATGATCCGTGATATCGCAGCATTCACCTCCATCGCAATGTTCGTTGCCAGCTTCTCGCTGATTGTCATGGCAATGTAAGATTTCAGGGGACCGCATGGCTGCCATGCGGTCCTGAAGCGGGACTTTTTCTGGACAGAATCGCCTTCAATGCCGACAATGCGCATTCTTCATTGATGCAGTTGGAAGGGCATGTCATGGCGGATGCGGAACAGGGTGCGATCGGCGGAACGCCGGGCTTCGTCCATCTGAGGGTGCATTCCGCCTATTCACTTCTCGAAGGCGCATTGCCTCTCAAGAAGATCCTCTACAAGGCGGCCGGCGACAGTCAGCCGGCGATTGCCATCACAGATACCAACAATCTCTTCGTCGCCCTGGAGTTTTCCCAGAAGGCGATGGATGACGGGTTGCAGCCGATCATCGGCTGTCAGGTGTCGATCGACATGGAAGACGGCCTCGAAACCGAAAAGCGGGGAGGCCAGCAGGCGCTGGTCAAGCTGCCTTCCATCGTGCTTCTGTCTGCGACGGATGCGGGCTATGAACGGCTGGTCGATCTCGTCAGCCGTGCCTATCTTGGCGGCGAAGGCAATTCGACAATACATATCCGTGCCTCATGGCTGGATGAGATCGGGACGGAAGGCCTGATAGCGCTGACGGGCGCCTCGACCGGGCCGATCGACATGCCGCTCAAGGACGGCCACGCCGCCGCGGCGGAGACGCGGCTGCTGACGCTGAAGCGCATCTTCGGGGACCGGCTTTATGTCGAGCTGCAGCGGCACGGCACTTACGACAAGCGGCACGAACAGAAGATCATCGGCCTTGCCTACAAGCATGATCTTCCGCTGGTCGCGACCAATGAAGCCTTCTTCCCGACGCGCGACGATTATGATGCCCACGACGCGCTGATGGCGGTCGCCCACAACGCCATTGTCTCCGACGACAGCCGTTTCCGACTCTCCCCGGATCACTACCTGAAGAGCCGCGCGGAGATGGAAAAGCTCTTCGCCGATCTGCCGGAAGCGCTGGAGAATACGGTCGAGATCGCTCGACGCTGCTCCTTCATTCTGAAGACCCGCAAGCCGATCCTGCCTCGCTTCACCGGCGCCACCGCCGATCCTGAAGAGGCCGAACGCGCCGAGGCGCTGGAGCTTCGCCGGCAGGCGGAAGAGGGGCTCGACATGCGCCTCGCCGAGCTTGGCATGTCGGCAGGTTACGAAGAGAAGGATTACCGCGAGCGGCTGGAATTCGAATTGAGCGTCATCGAGCGCATGAAATTCCCCGGCTACTTCCTGATCGTTGCTGACTTCATCAAATGGGCCAAGCAGCATGACATTCCGGTCGGCCCGGGCCGTGGTTCGGGTGCAGGTTCGCTGGTCGCCTATGCGCTGACGATCACCGACGTCGATCCGCTACGCTTCTCACTGCTCTTCGAACGCTTCCTCAATCCGGAACGCGTTTCGATGCCGGACTTCGATATCGACTTCTGCCAGGATCGCCGTGAAGAGGTGATCCGCTACGTGCAGCAGAAGTATGGTCGCGAGCAGGTGGCGCAGATCATCACCTTCGGTTCGCTGCAGGCACGCGCCGCCCTTCGCGACGTCGGCCGCGTGTTGGAAATGCCCTACGGCCAGGTCGACAAGATCTGCAAGCTCGTGCCGAACAATCCGGCAAACCCCACGCCGCTTTCCAAGGCGATCGAGGAAGAGCCGAAGCTGCAGGAAGAGGCCGCCAAAGAGCCTGTCGTCGCCCGCCTGCTCGATATCGCCCAGAAGATCGAAGGCCTCTATCGCCACGCCTCGACCCACGCCGCCGGTATCGTGATCGGCGATCGCCCGCTGTCGAAACTCGTGCCGATGTATCGCGATCCGCGTTCCGATATGCCGGTCACGCAATTCAACATGAAGTGGGTAGAGCAGGCCGGCCTCGTGAAGTTCGACTTCCTCGGCCTGAAGACGCTGACCGTGCTCAAGGTCGCCGTCGATTTCTGCAGGAAGCGCGGCATCGAGGTCGATCTCGCCAAGATCCCGCTCGACGACAAGAAGACCTATGAGATGCTGTCGCGCGGCGAGACTGTCGGCGTGTTCCAGGTAGAAAGCGCCGGCATGCGCAAGGCGCTGATCGGCATGAAGCCGGACTGCATCGAGGATATCATCGCGCTGGTAGCGCTCTATCGTCCGGGTCCGATGGAAAACATCCCGACCTACAATGCCCGTAAGCACGGTGACGAAGAGCTGGAATCGATCCATCCGACGATCGACCATCTTCTCAAGGAAACGCAGGGCGTTATCGTCTACCAGGAACAGGTGATGCAGATCGCCCAGGTCCTCTCGGGCTATTCGCTTGGCGAAGCCGATCTTCTGCGCCGCGCCATGGGTAAGAAGATCAAGGCCGAAATGGACCAGCAGCGCGAACGTTTCGTCGTCGGCGCGGTCAAGAACGGCGTGTCGAAGCCGCAGGCCGACAATATCTTCGAACTCTTGGCGAAGTTCGCAAACTACGGCTTCAACAAATCGCACGCCGCCGCCTACGCCATCGTCTCCTACCAGACGGCCTATATGAAGGCGCATTATCCGGTCGAGTTCCTGGCCGCCTCGATGACGCTCGATATGTCGAACACCGAAAAGGTCAACGACTTCCGCCAGGATGCCAAGCGCCTCGGCATCGAGGTCATTGCGCCCTCCGTCCAGACCTCCTTCCGCCAGTTCGAGACCGGCGATAACCGCATCTATTACGCGCTTGCGGCCCTCAAGGGCGTCGGCGAATCTGCGGTGGATCACATCGTTGAAATGCGTGGCGACAAGCCTTTCGCCAGCATCGAGGATTTCTGCCTGCGCATCGATCCGCGCCAGGTGAACCGCCGCGTGCTGGAAAGCCTGATCTATGCTGGCGCCTTCGACTGCTTCAATCTGGATCGCGCCCAGCTTTCGGCAGGTCTCGACCGTGTGCTCGGCTATGCGCAGCGCGCCCAGGAAAATAAGCTCAGCGGCCAGTCTGATATCTTCGGCGGAGCCCTCTCTTCGGGCCCGGAAAAGATCGCCTTGCCGCCGTTCTCGCCCTGGCTCGCTTCCGAGCGGCTGCTCAAGGAATTCCAGGTGCTGGGCTTCTACCTGACTGCCCATCCGCTCGACAGCTACAACAACATCCTGCAGAAGATGCGCGTGCAGACTTTCGCGGATTTCTCAACGGCGGTGAAGCAGGGTGCTGCGAACGGGCGCTTGGCAGGGACGGTGATTTCCAAGCAGGAGCGCAAGACGCGCACCGGCAACAAGATGGGCATCATCGTCTTTTCGGATTCCTCGGGTCAGTACGAAGCCGTCCTCTTCTCCGAAATGCTGAACCAGTATCGTGACGTGCTGGAACCTGGAAAATCCTTCGTCATTACCGCTATTGGCGAAGAGCGGCCGGAAGGCGTCAGCCTGCGTCTGCAGACCATCCAGTCGCTGGAGGAAAAATCGCTGCAGATGCAGAAAGCGCTGCGCGTCTATGTGCGCGATTCCGGCCCGCTGCGCGCCGTTGCTGCGCATCTGAACGCCAGGGGCGATGGCCTGGTCTCCTTCATCGTGATCAAGGAGGAGGGCAAGCGCGAGGTCGAAGTCGTACTGCAGGACAAATACCGCATCACGCCGGAGATCGCAGCGGCCTTGCGGGCCGCTCCCGGCATCGTCGACGTCGAACTCGTCTAGTGAAAAGGGCGACCGGCATGCGCCGGCCGCCCTTGTTTGTCAGCCGGTTTGCGGCCGGCCGGATAGACCGGAGCAGCGCCACCTGCCGAAGCCCATGATTGCCGTACCGATCAGCGTGCCTCCGACCGGCACCAGAAGTGCGGTGCGCAGCGCCTCCAGCCGTTCGGATGGGCTTTCGCCGTCGCCGAGCGCCAGAGTGCCGACAGCGCTGACGGCGGAAAGGCCGAGTGCCGCACCGAACTGGAAGGACGTATTCACCAGCCCGCTCGCCAGTCCCTGTTCGTTTTCGGCAATGCCGTCGGTTGCGATGATCGTCAGCGGCCCATAGCCGAGCGAGAAGGCGAGGCCGAGCAGGATTGTCGAGGGCAGCATCGCCGCATAGGTCCAGTCGAGCCCCATGTCGAGGAAGAGCGCGTAGCCTGCGACGGCAAGGGCGAAGCCGCCGAGCACGACACGTCCATTGCCGAAGCGCTCCACGAGCAAGGGCGTCAGCAACGGTGCCAGGATGGCATCCATGCCGATGACGATGAGGGCGAGGCTGGTTTCGAAGGCGGACCAGCCGAGCAATTCCTGCAGGTAGAGCGAGACGATGAACTGAAAGCCGAAGAAGGCGCTGGTGAAGAGCATCGCTCCGAGGTTGGATTGCAGCAATGCCGATGACCGGAAGATCCCGAGGCGAACCAGCGGCGCCCGCGAATTGCGTTCGATGAGGATGAAGGCGAGCCAGAGCACAGCACTCGCCCCTGCCGCTGCAAGTGTCCAGGTGAGGTCGCTCGTCGCATGCTCGAGTCGGGTCAGCGCGTAGGCGGCGAGCAGCATGGCGCCGGTCAGGGTGACCGCGCCGGCAACATCGAAGCTCTGGCGCGGGGCTGTAACCTCCTTGTCCTCCGCGATCAGCTTCATACCTGCAACTAGTAGAATGGCGGAGAAGATCACCGGCGCGAAGAATACCCATCGCCAGCCGATTGCGGATAGAAGCCCGCCGATGACGAGGCCGAGGGAGAAGCCGGCCGATGCCGTGCCGGCATAGATCAGCACCGCCCGGTTGCGCTGCGGTCCCTCGGGAAAGCTGCCATTGATGAGTGCAAGGCCGGCAGGTGTCATGAAGGCGGCGGCGGCACCCGTCACGAAGCGGGCCGTCAGCAGCATCCATCCTTCACTCGCAAAGCCGCCTAGGCCGGAGAAGAGCAGGAAGACGGTCAGCGCCGTCAGGAAGACCTTGCGCTTCCCGTACATATCCGCGACGCGCCCGCCGAGCAGCATCAACCCGGCATAGGCAAGCACATAGGCCGAAACCACGGCGCTGAGCGTGGTGGTCGAAAGACCGAGATCGGCCCGGATCGAGGGCAGCGCGACATTGAGCATGGCCGCATCGACGCCTTCGAGAAAGATCGCGCCGCAGAGTACCGCGAGCATGCCGGCGGCACCGGCGCTCATTCTTCCACTCTCCGCTGTCAGGGGAGGACTTGTAGACATCATGGATTCCTTGTCGGTGGAGGGCAGGGAAGAGCGAAGATGGTTACATATTGATCCTCGGTTCCCTATTGTAACCAAGGAAAAGGTAGGGCATTGTTCGAACCCATGGAAGAAGGCACTTCAAACTCACCGAGTGACTGCTGCAGCACCGACCGCGATTACGACATCCATCAATGGGATGCGCGACAGGAGTGCGAGGTGCGGCAGATTCTGGATCGCATCGCCGATAAATGGTCGCTGCTGGTTATCGCCCTGCTGGAAAAGCGCACTTTGCGCTTTACTGAATTGCGCAGGAGCATCGACGGCATCAGCCAGCGCATGTTGACGACGACACTGCGTCAGCTCGAGCGAGACGGTCTGATCGAGCGAACGGTCTATCCCGTGGTGCCTCCAAGGGTCGAATATGCCCTGACGGACCTCGGTTGCACGTTGCATGACACGATCAAGGCGCTTGTCGTCTGGACCGAGACCAACCAGACAAAGATCATCGCGGCCCGCCGAAGCTACGACGAGCGTGCCAGCGAGAAGCCTTGGTAGGTCTCAGCTTTCGCGCGTGATGGTGATGAATTCCGTGCCGTCACCGGTTTCGGGACCGACCCCTGTATCTGATATTGTCAGCGTCGAGCCGGGCGAGATCAGCGCATCGATACGGTGGCGGGTCTCTTCAGACATTGAGATGCGGCTGAGTGCTCTCGCGATTGGACGGCCGCTGATGATGGAGCTTTCCTGGTTGGCGATGCCGAGCCGCTTCACCGTTTCGCGGGAAAGATTGTTTTCCAGCGTCACACCCAGCCAATCCGCCGTGCCGGCTGCCTCATCGACTGAATGCAGCGAGAAGAAATGCGTGCCGAGAGCAAGGGCCGGATCGGCGATGGCAATGGGTGCTTCGAAGAGCGGCTTGAAATCCTTCCGCACCATGATGACGCCATTCGGTGGTTCGCCCCGGCCTGCCGCTGCGTAAACTTCTCTAAGGAGAGTATCCGTGATCAGGCCCTTGTCACGAGCAAATTCCTTTGGCCGCAGCGCTTTGAAAGCATTGATGGCCTGAACGGTCGCGGAACCGGCCAGCCCGTCAGGCTCGCCGGCGGCAAAGCCGAGCTGGTTCAGCAGGGTCTGGATATCGACGACATTTTCACGCAGCGTCCGGCGCGTCATCAGGATGCTGATCGGTGAGGTTTCGGCAGCCGGTGCCTGCAGCTGAAACTGCGGTATCGGCAGGGCAGCCGTCGTCTCGTTCATGGCGACCTGCACCTGCGTCTTCGTATCACCGATGGCAGGCCGCAGTTCCACGTCCGTAAGCAGGGGCGCCGGTTCGGGCCGGTCGGGGCGGAACAGGGTCGGATGGTCGATAGGCTCCGGTGTCAGCTCGCTGTCGGTGATAACGACCGGCACGCCCATCTCGGTCATCTTGTAGAGCGATTTCGCAAAGGCGCCGGGCATGCGCACGCAGCCATGCGAGGCCGGATAACGTGGCACGGAGTTGGACTCGTGCAGCGCAATGCCGGACCATGTCAGCCGCTGCATGAAGGGCATCGGCGCGTTCGAATAGATATTGGATTCGTGGTACTTCTGCTTCTCGATGACGGAGAAGATGCCGCTCGGCGTCGTGTGCCCGTCCTTGCCGCTCGAGATCTTTGAAGTCGCCACGACCTCCGCACCGTCATAGACCGCCAGCGACTGCTTATCCTTGGACACGAATATCTGCAGCGTGCGCGCATCGGCAGCAAAAGCCGGATCGACGAGAGCGGTCGCCGACAGCAACCCGATAAGAACACCTACACGCACAGACATGACGCAATACACCACATGCACAAAAACGACGGGATTTAAGCATGCGAAGTTTAACGAAGGCTTGAATACGCGGCCGCGCTTTGATCACAAGATTGTGGGATATTCAATTTTATGCAAATCTAAAATACTGGAAGTCTTGGGGGAGACTTGGAAATGCATGTCGATATTGTTTCTGCGTTCGATGATCTGCATGCCCTGAAGGATAATTGGAACGCGGTCTATGCCGCCGATCCGGAAGGGCATTATTTCCTGTCCTGGCACTGGATTGTCCGGTGGCTGGAGCAGCGCTCGCGATGGTTCGTTCTTGCCGCCAAGCGACAGAAGGAGGACGACCGCTATGTCGCTTTCCTGCCCATTCAACTTCATGTCGATTTCGAGGAAGGGCAGGGCCTCGGCAATATCGTGCGGCTGGGGGGCACCCCCTATGCCGGCTATAACGGCCTTCTCACATTCTCCGACGATGCAGAGGCAGCACTCGCCGCCTTCGCTGATTGCCTGATGACATTCAATTGGAAACATCTCGATCTCGACGATGTCTATGTGTCCAGCGAGAGGCTGAAGACTTTTCTGGCGGCTTTTCCTGCCTCGGAATTCTCGAAGCGTAAGGTTCCACGCAGGCCGCATATCACGGCTGACGGTGAGAACATCGATCATGATGTCTATGTCTACGTGCCGCTTGGCGAGAGTTTCGAAACCTTCCTGGACGAGCGCATCGGCCCCAAGACGCGGCGCAATGCGCGAAAGGCGCTGCGCGATCTGGTCGTACCGGAAAACGAGCTGCGCATTACCCATGTCACCCCGGAAACGATGGAGCGCGACCTCGACATCTTCTACGACATGTGGAACGTCCAATGGGGTGAACGCCAGCCGCGCTACGGCAAATTCATACTCGACAACAGCCGGCATATGTTGCCGGCCTGTATCAAGGACGGTTCGGTTTTCATGCCGATCCTCTGGCACCGGGATAAGCCGGTGGCTACCTTCATCATGTTCCTGGATCCCTATCGCAAGTCGATGATGTGCTTCCTCGGGAGCCGTGACCTGAGCTTTCGCCACTCAATCAGCCCCGGCTTCATGCTCCATTGCTACAATATGCGGTGGGGCATCGAGAACGGATACCGGATATACGATCTCGGTACCGGCAACTATGGCTACAAGGATCTTTTCGGTTCCGAGCACCACATCGTTGAGAAGCTGCAGGTCTCCACGCTTTCGGGCCAAAATATCGGCGATCGGCTCGATCCGCACTCGCTCGATCTAGCCATGCATCAGGCAGTGTATTTCGTCAGAAACGACAACCCGAATGCTGCCGAACTCTGCTGTCGGCAGATTCTTGCCGCCGACAACGCCTATGGGCCGGCAACCGCTTTGCTGGCGAAGATCGAGGCGACGCACCCGCCCAAGCCAATCGCCGACCCTGCCGCCCATTTCGCCGCCGCTGCCGAACGGCACCGTGCCGGTAATCTTGCCACAGCGGAGGCTGGCTACCGCGAAGTGATTGCCGTCGTGCCGGATCACTTCGATGCCCTTCAGCATCTGGCGCTATTGCTGTTGCAGAAAGGCGCTTTCAACGACGCCAAGGTCTGCGTCGACAGGGCGATCGACGTGAGACCGGCTTCCGCCTCGGCCTATTGCAATCGCGGCAATATTCTCGCGCAGCTTTCGAATTTCGAAGAGGCTCTCAGAAGCTATGACCGGGCGATTGCGCTTGATACACACCATGCCATCGCCCTCAACAATCGCGGCAACGTCCTGCGACGCCTGGGGCGCCACGCTGAGGCATTGGAAAGCTACGAGCAGGCCGTCGCGACCGAGCCCGGCTATGCCCAGGCATTGAAGAACCGCGATGCGGCGCTGCGAGAGATGGAGACGGTACCGGCTTAACGCCAGTTGTGCCTATGCACGCGGCGATTTGCGATGACGACATGCGTCAAACAAGGCCTATCGGTTCCCCTTGCCGCCGAAAGTATAGCCGGTTTCAACCGTGCCCTTGCCGAATTTGTCGCGCAACTTGTCCATGGCCGCCTCCGCCGCCGCGCGCCGGCCGGATTGCCGGTCGATGAGATCGGGCGGGTCAGCGCGGCCGGCATCACCGAGGTCGGTGACGCCGATGCCGATCAGACGGAATTTCGTGCCGTCCGTTTCCTTTTCCAGTAGGTCGAGCCCGGTGCGGAAGATCTTGTCGGCCAGCTGCGTCGGGTCTTCAAGGCGGCGGTTGCGGGTGCGTGACTTGAAATCGGCAGTCTTCATTTTCAGCACCACGGTCTGGCCCGCAATGTCGTTCTTCTTCAGCCGCCACGAGACCTTTTCCGAGAGATTGCGCAGGATCGGCACCAGATCGTCGTAACGCGAGATATCGTCGAAGAAGGTGGTTTCGGCCGAAACGCTCTTGGCGGCATCGTTGATGTGCACTTGGCGGTCGTCAACGCCGCGCGACAGGCGGGAAAGCCGCTGGCCAATGCTGCCGTAGCGGCGCATCAGATCGTTCTCTTCCATCTGCTGCAGCTGGCCGATCGTTCGGATACCGTCGGCTTCGAGTGTTGCGGCAAAAGCCTTGCCGACGCCCCAGATGGTCGTCACGGGACGAGGCGCCAGAAACTCCACGGCCTCTTCGCGCCCGATGACGGAAAAGCCGCGCGGCTTCTGCAGGTCGGACGCGACTTTGGCGAGGAACTTGCAATAGGACAGCCCGACCGAGACGGTGATACCGATCTCCTTCTCGATGCGGCGGGCGAACTTCGCCAGTGTGCGGGCCGGAGGATCGTGGTGTAGCCGTTCGGTGCCGCCGAGTTCCAGGAAGGCCTCATCGATGGAGAGTGGCTGCACAAGCGGCGTCAGCTCCTGCATCAGCGCGCGGACCTGCCGCCCGACCTTTACATATTTTTCCATGTCGGGGCGGATGACGACCGCCTGCGGGCAGGCTTCCAGCGCCTTGAACATCGGCATGGCGGAGCGGACGCCGTGGATGCGGGCAATGTAACAGGCGGTGGAGACGACACCGCGTTTGCCGCCGCCGATGATCACGGGCTTGTCGGCAAGCTCCGGATTGTCGCGTTTTTCCACGGCGGCGTAAAAGGCGTCGCAGTCGATATGCGCGAGCGTCAGGTCATAAAGCTCCTTGTGGCGCGCGAGGCGAGGGCTGCCGCAAACATGGCAGCGGCGCACGTCTGCCTTCTGCTCGGCAAGGCAGTCGCGACAGAAGCCGGGTGTCTTGTCAGATGCAGGCGTCATGGCTGGAACAAAGGTTGAACATTGCAACACTACGCCCTAAGCTCTTGAGTCTCAAGAGTGGGAGGAAAGCTTGGCCGTGGATATCGATCTTCGTTTCGAACCTGTCACGGCCGGCCGCTGGGGAGACTTCGAAACGCTGTTCGGCCCGCAGGGCGCCTTTTACAATTGCTGGTGCGTGGCGCTGCGCCTTCCACATGCTGTCCGCACGACGATGGAACCTTCGGAGCGCAAGGCCCACATGCAGGAGCGCATTTCGGCCGGACCGCCGCCGGGTATTCTCTGTTATGCGGAGGGTGAGCCGATAGCCTGGGTGCAGGTAGGGCCGCGCCACGACGTGCCGCAGTTCAATTCACCACGAACGGTCTCGCGGCCCTTGGAGGAGGGGGATGCACATGATCCCTCGATCTGGGCGGTCAGTTGCTTTTTCCTGTTGCCGAAACTGCGCGGAAAAGGCTTGAGCCACAGACTGCTCGCCGGCGCCGTCGATTACGCCCGAAGCCAAGGTGCGCGATTGCTGGAAGCCTGTCCGATCGACCAGGTGAAACAGTCGAAATCGGTCACGCTCTGTATCGGCTCGACGGCGATTTTCGACACAGCCGGTTTCGAGACGATTGCACGGCGCAAGGACGGCCGGCCGCTCATGCGGCTGGATTTGCACGCCTGATCGTGTGCGCTGTAAGATGTTGGTCGATGAGTTCGGTGGCATGGCCCCAGTTTCTTGCTCGCGCGATATCGGCGGCCGCCGCCGGCGCGAAGCGGTGAACGGGCGAATCCGGCATGAGATGGATGAGCAGGCAATCTGCCACGTGCTCCTTCACGGAATGCAGGTTGCGCGCCATATCGTCGATGAAGACGACGGGAAGGTCGCGGCCGCCATGCAGCGCCTGCACGATCGGTCCCTTCGGCTGTTCGCTGGCAAGCAGCGGGAAGGTGAGGCCGGTCCTGTCGAGGGGGCGGCGGCGATGGGCGGAAAACTGCGGCGGCATCGCGGTGAGGAACAGGACGTCGGCATCGTCAGACAGGCGTTCGAGCGTCGAAACGACCGGGTCGACAGGCGTCTGCCAGCTTTCCTGGGCCTCGAAGAAATCAAGGATCAGCCGGCTGACATGCTGATCGTCAAGCGCGAGCCCATCCGCCAGCGACACGATGTTGCCGTGAAGGCGGAAGGAGCGCGGCAGGAATTCGTGGCCGAGACTTTTGAGGTAGAGCTGAAAAGGATCGATGAATTGCAGCACCACATCATCGACATCGCAGACGATGAGCGGCCTGTCGCCAAGGCGGATGTGCGAAATGTCGAGTTCGGCGCTCACGATCAGTATTCCCCGGAGTCGAGGCCGGGCGGCGAGAAGTGGCGCCAGGCCGCGGTCAACGCTTCCGGCGTCGTGTTCGTCGCCTCGCAGAAGGCGACCGCCGTCGGCTCATGGTTCATGAGGAAATCGAGCATGCCGGCAAGGAAGCCGGGATCGTTGATCGCGTTGCGCACTTGCTGCGGCTCGACACCTGTCAATGCCAGGAAGCGACCGAAGAGATCCGGGTCGTTTGCAAGCCAGCCAAGGACGGCGATGGCCGTTTCTTGCGGATCGGCTGTCGCCGCAAGTTGTTTCGAAGTCTTGAAATTGCTTTGCATTGCGGTGGTCGAGTTACCTTTTCTTCAACCAAATACCGGTAGCTTGCACTATCGGTTTCATGGAGCCATTTGTCAGCTAATGTCTTTATCGTGGACATTTGGCTTCAAGAGCGGACGTAGGGACAGCTGATCATGCCCAAACAGGTGATGATTGTAGAAGATAACGAGCTCAACATGAAGCTCTTTCGAGACCTTATCGAGGCCTCGGGTTATACCACGATCCAGACCCGCAATGGCATGGAAGCGCTTGATCTTGCGCGCAAACATCGGCCCGATCTTATTCTGATGGACATTCAGCTTCCGGAAGTTTCCGGCCTCGAAGTCACCAAGTGGCTGAAGGAAGACGACGACCTGCATGTGATCCCGGTCATCGCCGTCACTGCCTTTGCCATGAAGGGCGACGAGGAGCGGATCAGACAGGGCGGTTGCGAAGCCTATGTCTCCAAGCCGATCTCCGTTCCGAAATTTATTGAGACGATCAAGACTTATTTGGGCGACGCCTGAGGCATCGGAAAAGATTCATGACTGCGCGAATACTGGTTGTTGATGATATTCCGGCAAATGTGAAGCTGCTCGAAGCGCGGTTGCTCGCCGAATATTTCGACGTGTTGACAGCTGCCGACGGCCACGAGGCACTGGCGATTTGCGATCGCAACCAGGTCGATCTCATCCTGCTCGACATCATGATGCCTGGCATTGACGGGTTCGAAGTCTGCGAGCGGCTGAAAGCCAATCCGAAGACCAACCATATTCCCGTCGTGATGGTCACCGCGCTCGACCAGCCTGCCGACCGGGTGCGTGGCCTCAAAGCCGGCGCCGATGACTTCCTGACGAAGCCCGTCAACGATCTGCAACTGATTTCCCGCGTAAAAAGCCTGCTGCGCCTGAAGACGCTGAGCGACGAACTGCGCGTGCGCGCCGAGACCGCCCATACGATGGGCATGGATGAGTTGATGCGCATCGGCGACGGACGCACCGAGGAGGTGGGACAGGTGTTGCTGGTCGATGGCCGTGCCAACTCGCAGGAGCGTATCATCAAGACGCTGAAGCCTGTTGCCGATGTGGTTGCCCTTTCCGATCCGCAGGCCGCTCTTTTCGAAGCCGCCGAGAACGCCTTCGAACTCGTCATCGTCAACGCCAATTTCGACGATTACGACCCGCTGCGGCTCTGCTCGCAGTTCCGGTCGCTAGAACGAACCCGTTTTCTGCCGATCCTGATCATCACGGAACAGGGCGCCGACGACATGGTCATCCGGGCACTCGATCTCGGCGTCAACGACTATATTGTGCGCCCTGTTGATCCGAACGAACTGGTCGCGCGCAGCCTGACGCAGCTCCGCCGCAAGCGCTACAACGATCGCCTGCGCGCCAGCGTCAAGCAGACGTTCGAACTTGCCGTCACCGATCCGTTGACCGGCCTGAACAACCGCCGTTATCTCGACAACCATCTCAATGTGCTCTTCAATCGATCAATGGCGCGCGGCCGGCCCCTCTCGGTGCTGATCACCGATATCGACCGCTTCAAACAGGTCAACGATACCTATGGCCATGACGGTGGCGATCAGGTGCTGAAGGAATTCGCGACCCGGGTGCGCTCGACCGTCCGCGGCGCTGATCTCGCCTGCCGTTACGGCGGGGAGGAATTTGTCGTCGTCATGCCCGACACCTCGCCGGAGGTTGCCGCCGCCGTTGCCGAGCGCCTGCGCGCGGCCATCGAAAGCACCCCGTTCCTGTTGAAGTCGTCAGGCGAAACGCTGAATATTACGGCCTCTTTCGGCATATCCTCGCGCATATCCTCGGTCATAACGCCCGACCAGCTGATGAAGCAGGCGGACCTTGCTCTCTATCAGGCGAAAAATACCGGGCGTAACCGCGTCGTGGCCTCGGCCGCCTGAAGGCACGGCTTTTCGAGGTGCGTCGCATTGGGTTATCCACCGGCAGTGGCTGGACCTTACGGATATTTAATGTTGATGGCTGCAATGAAGAGGTTGGTTTTTCAACCCGCTAGCCCAAAAATGGACTTTAAAGCGTGTTTCTTCCGATAGCACGTGCCAGCTGATCCAAAAAGCTAGAGGCCGTGAACGACGCAAGAAGAGCGGACTATAATTGCCTTCAGAATGACCCCTTCCCGTAAGTCGTATTTCAGAAAACGTAACGCCGGCGCCTTACGTAAGGGGAGGAGCGGTGGTATTATTGAGATATATTTCTGATATTCTTGATGGGATAAAATATTGTCCTTTTGGTAAAGCGGAATTGGATGCCTCTTTACACGTTCCAAAACTGGACTTTTAACCATAGAATCATACTCGGAAATTTTACCATTAAGAATTTGTTGATTTTCTTTCGTTTTTGAGCAAATTATCGGCTCAGAACAGAAAACGCTCCCGTGGAGGAGTTGTCGATACCCCATGATGCTCAGGTCCGCCGCATCTCCTGGGTCGTGGGGTCGGTCGGCTGGTGCGCAATCTTAAACGGTTCCTCGTGCCGTTTTGCATGCTGGCCGACCCCCTTTTCGAAAAAACGCCGCCACTTCCCGAAGATGGAAGGGCGGCGTTTTTCGTGTTTGCGCTAACATCGATGTCAGGCGAACCCGGCACAAAAAAAAGCGCGCACCCGAAGGCGCGCGCTTTTCCAAAACCCGTAAGATCAGTGATTACTTGATCTTGGTTTCCTTGAACTCGACGTGCTTCTTAGCGATCGGGTCATACTTGGTCTTCGTCATCTTGTCCGTCATCGTACGGCTGTTCTTCGTCGTGACGTAGAAGAAACCGGTGTCGGCCGTCGACAGAAGCTTGATCTTGATAGTGGTAGCCTTGGCCATGGTCGTCCTGCCTTTAAGAAAATGAAAGCCGTGGAAAGCCGGATAGGCTCCACGGCAAATTCTGGCGCGAAACTACGAATCTAGCCCGAAAAGTCAAGCCCGCTTTCCGAGGAAAAGCAGTCTTATGCCTGCGAGCAGGGCGTAAAGCCCGAAGAAACCGGCAATTGCATAGGCAAAACCGTTGTTTCCGGCAACGTCGATGGCAGCGCCGATCACCTGCGGGCCTGCAACGGTACCGACTGCATAACAGAAAACGAAGGCCGCATTAGCCGCCGCAAGGTCCGAACCTGTCAGCCGCGAACCGAGATGGCTGAGTCCGACAGTGTAGAGGCCGGAGACGCAGCCGCCCCAGAAAAGCAGGATGCCGGCCATGAGAAGCCAGTTGTTGACGAGGATCGGCAGCATCATCGTGCCGACGAAACCGGTCAGGGCCATCAGCGCCAGCAGGGGACGCTTGTCCTTGATGCGGTCAGAAAGCAGGCCAAGCGGGATCTGGAAGATGACATTGCCGACACCCATCATGGTGAGGAGCAGGGCGGCTTGCGATTCGGTGAAATGCGCGCGCACCGCAAAGATCGGAAAGAGCGAGAGACCGCCGGCCTCGACCGCGCCGAAGATGAAGACGGCTGCCGTTGCGGTTGGCACCAGGAAGACGTAGCGCATGAAGTGCAGTTCCGGCTTTTCGTCCAGAACGGGGCTTTCGTAGCGGGCGATGAATATCGGGATGGCGGCAAGCAGGATCGCGCAGGCACCGACCAGGAAGGGAAGGATGCCGTCACTGCCGAGCAACGAGAAGATCAGCGGCCCTGCCGCAAAACCGATGGACAAGACCGTTGCATAGATGCCGAGCACGAATCCGCGCTTGGACGGCGGTGAAGCGGCGTTGATCCAGAATTCCGAGAGGATGAAGAGCGTGGTCGTCGCACCGTGGAAGGCGAAGCGCAGCGGGAACCACATCCAGAAGTCCTGCGCATAGTAAAAGCCGAGTGCGCTGAGCGCCGAGATCAGCACCGCCCACATCATTGTCGGCGCTACACCGTATTTGTGGGCAAGCTTGGTGGTGATCGGCGCCGCTACCATCGCCGCGATACCGGCCATCGCGGTGTTGAGGCCGATAAGGGTGGAGGAAATGCCGCGCTTTTCGAGGATGATGCTGAGCAGAGGAAGTCCCAGGCCGATCGCGATGCCCACGGCGGAGATGGACGAGACGGCTGCCACCAGAGAAGGCCAATGGATTTCCTCGACATCGCCCGGTGTGCCGTTCCTCGGCTGAGACATTTATCCATCCTTAGAGAAGTATGCGGACGAATCGTCCGTCTGGTGCCACATAGAAAGACATAGGCATGCCAAATCCAAGTGACGGGCAGGGTTTCACAATAGTTCTGGCATCCGCCGGCGATTTCTTGAGTGTAAGCTTTCCCCATACAAGAAATGATGAGCGTATCTTTCCTCTGCAGATAGTCGGCTACAAGCCCTGACGCTCTGGCCGCTGCCACTACACGCGAAATATGTCTGGAAGGTGAAGGTGTTCAAGCTTGGCGGCCGGGCGTGTCGTAATCGTCGGGTTCATCGTCATGGCCGCCGAAACCATGCATCTTCAACGCCCACTGCAAGCCTATGACGCCGCCTTTGATAGGCTGGATCGAGACAAGCGCCGTGATGACGGTGATCGGTGCCCAGATGGCAAGATGCACCCAGACCGGCAGCACGAAGACCATGTCAGTCAGCATGAAGCCGCCAATGACGACGTGGCCGAGCACCAGGATGACGAGATAGGGCGGCAGGTCGTCGGCGCGCTGGTGATACATTGCCTCGCCGCAGGCGGCGCAATGGTCGACCGGCTTGAGGAATGCGCGGAACAATTTGCCGCTGCCGCAGGCCGGACAGCGGTTCAGCAGGCCGCGCATGATGGAGCGTCCGAGCGGGCGCTCGACATCGGGCGTATCCCCATAGCGGACGACCTCGTTTGTCGGTGTGCTCACGATCTTTCCTTTCCGGAACTAGCGCCGCCCGCGCGGCGGACGCGTTCCGATCTTCTTGCGGGCGCGATTTGCATCGCGTTTCCCTGCCTTGTGGAAGGAGCGCACAGCCGTCGGCATCTTGCGTCCTTCGCTCAGCATCTCGAAGCGCAGGGCGCCCGCAAGCGGGATCGCCTCGGCCAGGCGCACGGTCACATCGTCGCCGAGACGATAGCCGAGACCTGTCTTTTCACCCGATAACGCCTGATGTGCCTCGTCATAGATGAAGTAGTCGGTACCGAGCGTAGATATAGGGATGAAGCCGTCCGCACCATAGTCCGGCAGCAGGATAAACAGGCCTGACTTGGTAACGCCTGAAACGCGCCCCTCAAATTCCTGGCCGACACGTCCGGCAAGGTGATGAGCGATGAGGCGATCGACGGTCTCGCGTTCGGCAGCCATGGCGCGGCGCTCGAAAGTGGAGATTTCGGCGGCGATGTCGTCGAGCGTCGCTTCCTCTTCCGGCGTGATGCCGCCTTCGCCGAAGCCGAGTGAGCCAACCAGCGCGCGATGCACGATAAGGTCGGCATAGCGCCGGATCGGCGAGGTGAAGTGCGCGTATTTCATCAGGTTCAGGCCGAAGTGGCCGATATTCTCGGGACTGTAGATGGCCTGACTCTGCGAGCGCAGCACCATTTCGTTGACCATGGTCTGGTGCGGCGTGCCATCTGCCTTGGCGAGGATGCCGTTGAAGTTGTTGGCGCGCATGTTGCCGCCCTTGGCAAGTGATATGCCGAGCGTGGCGAGGAATTCGCGCAGCACTTCCTGCTTGGCAAGCGTCGGCCCATCGTGGATGCGGTAGATCAGCGGCTGGCGCTTTTTCTCCAGCGTCTCTGCAGCCGAGACGTTCGCCTGGATCATCATCTCTTCGATCAGCTTGTGTGCGTCGAGACGAGGCGGCACGTGGACCCGGTCGACGGTACCATCGGGCTTCAGCAGGATCTTGCGCTCGGGCATGTCGAGCTCGAGCGGCTGTCGACGTTCGCGGCCGCGCTTCATCGTCTCGTAGGCGTGCCAGAGTGGCTTGAGGATCGGCTCAAGCATCGGCCCGGTCTTGTCGTCGGGCTTGCCGTCGATTGCCGCCTGTGCCTGCTGGTAGGAGAGCTTCGCCGCACTCTTCATCATGATGCGGTGGAAGGTATGGCCGATCTTGCGGCCGTCCTTCGAGAAGACCATGCGCACGGCAAGGGCAGGGCGGTCCACGCCTTCCTTCAGCGAGCAGAGATCGTTGGAAATTCGTTCCGGCAGCATCGGCACAACCCGATCCGGAAAATAGACGGAGTTGCCCCGCTTCAAGGCTTCCCTGTCGAGCGGCGAATTCGGCCGCACATACCAGGAGACATCGGCAATCGCGACCGTGACGATGACGCCGCCCGCATTGTCTTCCGATGGATCATCCTCGGCATAAACGGCGTCGTCATGGTCCTTGGCATCGGCCGGGTCGATGGTGATCAGCGGCAGGTCACGCCAGTCTTCCCGATGCGACATCGTGGCGGGCTTGGCGTCATCCGCCTCTGCGACGGCTGCCGGCGGGAAGACATGCGGAATGCCGTGCGCGTGGATTGCGATCATCGAGATCGCCTTTTCCGAACCGACGGAGCCGATGACAGAAAGCACCTTGGCACGAGCCAGGCCGAAGCGGCCGAGACGCGCAACTTCCACCTCGACGAGATCGCCGTCCTTGGCATCGCCCTTGTAGTCGGGGTCGATAACCATTTCCTCGCCGCGCCGGTCGATCGGCAGAAGGCGTCCGGCACCACCCGGCGCGTCCTTGAAGACACCCATGGTGGCGCCCCGACGCTTGTCGATCACCTTGATGATGCGTGCCGTATAGGCTGGACCGCCACGATCGACAGCCGGGAATATCTTGGCAAGGATACGGTCACCCATGCCGGCAACCGGTGCCTTGCCCTTGCCCTGACGGCCCGCCGGCGATTGCTGGCGAATGGCAACGGCCGGGGCCACACCCTGGTCTTCCGGCCACTCGGCCGGGCGGCCGATCAGCTCGCCATCCTTGTCGCGCGTGGTGATGTCGAGCACGGTGACGGGTGGCAGCGCACCCGGCCGGATCAGCGACTTGCGCGTCTTCTGCAGCATGCCTTCCTGCTCCAGCTCCTGCAGCAGGCGCTTGAGCTCGACGCGGCTTTCGCCCTTCAGCCCGAAGGCCTTCGCGAGCTCGCGCTTGGAGGCTTTCTGCGGATGCTCGGCGATGAAACGCAGGATGACGTCTCGCGGCGGCAGGATGCCGTGCACAATGTTCAGCGGCTCAGGCGCAGGTTCCTTGCTCGCGCGTCCGAATTTTCCCGGGCGCTTGCCCATGGCTCTCGTAGTCTCGCGCGGTTCTCTCGCCACTCTCAGCTCTTTTTCGTTTTCGCCGCTGCCTTTGCCTTGGTTGCTTTCGGCTTTGCGGCAGTCTTTGTCGTCTTTGCTTCGGCCGCCGCGGCCTTCGGCTTCGCGGCTGGCTTAGCCTTCGCAGCTGTTTTTGCCTTGGTCTTGCCTGCGGGAGCCTTGCCGGCCTTTTCCGCAATCAGGGCCAGCGCTTCCTCGACGGTAATGGCCTGCGGATCCTTGCCCTTCGGCAGCGTCGCATTGACCTTGCCCCAGTTGACATAGGGGCCGTAGCGTCCGTCGCGGACGGTGATCGCACCACCGTCAGGATGATCGCCCAGTTCCTTCAGCGCCGCCGGCGTGCCGCGGCCTCCGCCCGGCGCCTTGGCCTGCTTTTCGGCAATCAGCGTCACGGCGCGGTTGAGGCCGACCGAGAAGACATCCTCGATGCTTTCCAGATTGGCGTAGGTGCCGTCATGCAGCAGGAACGGTCCGTAGCGGCCGAGCCCGGAAGAGATCATCTTGCCGGTTTCCGGATGTTTGCCGATATCACGCGGCAGCGAGATCAGCGCCATCGCCTTCTCGTAGTCGATATCTTCCGGCTTCCAGCCCTTGGGGAGCGACGAGCGCTTGGCATCCTTGCCATCGCCACGCTGGATATAGGGGCCGAAACGGCCCGAACGCAGCGTCAGTTCCTCGCCGGTGGTCGGGTCAGTGCCGAGGCTCTTGGGCTCATTCAGCGCCGCGCCTTCAGCCTCGCCGCCATTTTCGGAGGAAAGCTGGCGGGTGTAATTGCATTCCGGATAGTTCGAGCAGCCGACGAACGCGCCGTACTTGCCGAGTTTCAGTGACAGGTTGCCGGTGCCGCAGACCTGGCAGATGCGCGGATCACTACCGTCCTCGCGCTTCGGGAAGACGAGTGGCGCCAGGGCTTCGTTGAGCGAATCCAGAACATTGGTGACGCGCAGTTCCTTGGTGTCTTCGATCTGCGAGAAGAAATCCTTCCAGAAATCGCGAAGAACCTGCTTCCAGTTCAGTTCCCCGGCGGAGATCCGGTCGAGCTTCTCCTCGAGGTCCGCCGTGAAGTCATATTCGACATACTTGGTGAAGAAGCTTTCGAGGAAGGCGGTAACGAGACGCCCCTTCGCCTGCGGGATCAGCTTGCGCTTGTCGATCGTCACATAGTCGCGGTCGCGCAAGGTCGCGAGCGTTGCGGCATAGGTGGATGGGCGACCGATGCCGAGCTCTTCCATCTTCTTGATGAGCGAGGCTTCGGAGTAACGCGGCGGCGGCTCGGTAAAGTGCTGTGTCGAGTTGATCTTCTGCTTGGCGAGATTTTCGCGTGCATTGATCTCCGGCAGGCGGCCATCCTCGTCATCTGCGTCGTCGCTCTGCTCGCCATCTTCCTTCTGGTCCGTATAGGCGGCGATAAAGCCATCGAAGCGTATGACGGACCCGACGGCGCGCAGGCCGGCCTTCTGGCCGTTGTTGTCGGCAATGATTTCAGCTGTCGTACGCTCGATTTCGGCCGATGCCATCTGGCTGGCAATGCCGCGCTTCCAGATCAGATCGTAGAGACGGATCTGGTCGGCATCCAGGAACTTGCGGACGCGATCCGGCGAACGGTTGAAGTCGGTCGGGCGGATCGCTTCGTGCGCTTCCTGGGCGTTCTTCGCCTTGGTCGAGTAGAAACGCGCCTTTTCCGGCAGGTAACGTTCACCGAACTGCTCGCCGATGGCGCTTCGCGCCGCATCGATCGCTTCCGGCGCCATCTGCACGCCGTCTGTACGCATATAGGTGATCAGACCGACGGTCTCGCCGCCAATGTCCACGCCCTCGTAAAGCTTCTGCGCGATCTGCATGGTGCGCGAAGCCGAGAAGCCGAGCTTGGAAGAGGCGGCCTGCTGCAGTGTCGAAGTCGTAAACGGCGGTGCCGGATTACGCTTGACGGGCTTTGCCTCGACGCTTTCGACGACATAGCTGGCGCCCTCAAGCAGCGCCTTCAGCTTTCCGGCCTCCTCGCCGTTGCCGATCGAGCGCGGCTGCAGCCGCTTGCCATTGGCGGCAACGAGCCTTGCTTCGAACTCGTCTCCGCGCGGCGTCTTCAGGAGCGCCGAAAGATTCCAGTATTCCTCCGAGATGAAACGTTCGATCTCGGATTCACGGTCGCAGACAAGGCGGAGAGCGACCGACTGCACGCGGCCGGCCGAACGTGCGCCGGGCAGCTTGCGCCACAGAACCGGCGAGAGGTTGAAGCCGACAAGATAGTCGAGTGCGCGGCGTGCCAGATAGGCATCGACCAGCGGAACATCGATATCGCGCGGATCGGCCATCGCATCGAGCACGGCCTTCTTGGTAATGGCGTTGAAGACGACGCGCTTGACCGGCTTGCCGTTGATGACCCGCTTCTTGTTCAGAAGGTCCAGCACATGCCAGGAGATAGCCTCACCTTCGCGATCAGGGTCGGTTGCAAGAAACAGGGCATCGGAGGATTTCACCGCATCGGCAATATCCTTTATGCGCTTGGAAGAGGCGCCATCCACCTCCCACAGCATTTCGAAATCCTGATCCGGAAGAACGGAGCCGTCCTTGGCAGGCAGATCGCGCACATGGCCGAAAGAGGCGAGCACTTTGTATCCTGGACCCAGATACTTATTGATCGTCTTGGCCTTGGCAGGCGATTCCACCACTACAACATTCATGATGATTCTCTAAAAAAGATGTCGATCCGGCGAAGAAGCAGGCGCAACACGCACTGCAACATGAATACCGGCCCTCCGACATGGACAGGGAATTCGCTCCGGTCAAGAGGTTTGCTTCAATTTTACCTCTTTGCCGGGCATCGCAACCATTGCGAGATTTATAGACTATTGCAATTCAAGATGATTGAGCTATCGTTTTTGAAGTGTGGTTCGGGCTCTTTGGTAAGGCAGCCCTCTCCGTTTTCAGAGAGACAATTATGGCGCCCAAGGTTGCAGGAAAAGACACCGCTCGCTCCAAATCGCTCGAAAACATCGCTTTCATCCGCCAGATGCTCCGAGAATTGCAGAAGGTGGCCGAACATGAAAATGCGGAGATGCTCTGCTATCTCATCGAAATGGCCTATGTGGAAGCCGGAGACCTGCAGTCACGCATCGATGACAACTCAGTCGGTCATGGAAATTGAAACCTGTCCGCCCGCATGGCGATGCAGCCGACCGGCCATATCCAGCTCCAGAAGAACAAGATAGACGGCGGAAGCCGAAAGACCGGTGTGACGAATGATATCGTCGACCTCCACCGGCGTCGGACCGAGCGCATCGATGACGAGCGTGCGGTCCGTCTCGTCTGGCGGAAGCACTATCCTGCCACTTTCGCGTTTCGGTTCCTCGGCAGACGGCAGCGAAAAGAGATCGGGCTGAGCGAGCGGCGCCAGCGCTTCCACGACATCGTCAGGCGAAGTGACGATCATCGCTCCGTCCTTCAGAAGGCCATTCGTGCCGTGACATCGCGGATCGAGCGGCGAACCCGGCACGGCAAAGACCAGCCGCCCGAATTCGCCGGCCATCCGCGCCGTGATAAGCGAACCCGAACGGAATGCTGCCTCAACGACGGCGACGCCGAGCGAAATGCCCGCAATCAGCCGGTTGCGGCGGGGGAAATCACGCGCACGCGGCTCCCAGCCGAAAGGCATCTCGCTGACGGCAAGCCCATAGCCATTCCATATCTCGTCCAGCAGCCCAACATTTTCAGGCGGGTAGGGCTGGTCCAGCCCTCCTGCCATTGCGGCGATGGTGCCGGTATTGAGGCTCGCCCGGTGGGCGGCCGTATCGATGCCTCGGGCAAGGCCGGAGACGACCGTATAGCCAGCCCGGCCGCAGTCTCTGGCAATCATCGCCGCGAACTTTGCGCCGCTGATGGAGGCATTGCGCGAACCGACGATGCCGACCGCAGGCCTGTTCAATATGGAAAGATCACCCTTGACCGCGAGCAGCGGCGGTGCGCCGTCAATCTGGCGCAGTGCCTGCGGATAATCAGGTTCGCCGATGCCGACGAAGCGGGCGCCGAAGCGCTGCACCGCCTCAAGCTCGCGATATGCTTCAGCCTCAGTGGCAATACGGATAGAGCGCGTCGCGCCGCCGCGTGCCGACAGTTCCGGCAGCATGGAAAGTGCTGCTTCCGCCGAACCGAAATGATTGATGAGATCGCGAAAGGTTGCAGGCCCGACATTGTCGGAACGGATCAGCCGCAGCCAGGCGATCCTCTGTCTCTCCGTCAGCGCAATTCCTTTTGGCTTTGCGCTGAGTGCGTCCATTACCCCTTAGCCCCGATCTTGCTTTCCGTCCCGCTCATCAGGCGGGAGATATTGGCCTTGTGCTTCCAGTAGGAGATGACGCTCATGATCGCCATGATCGCCGCAACCTTTTCGTCGCCCAATATCCACAATGCAACCGGAATGACAAGCATCGCAAGCAGAGCAGAAAGTGAGGAATAGCGGCTGATAAAGGCCGTCCCCAGCCAGACGGCTGCAAAGAGCAGAACCATGAGCGGTGCTACGCCAAGCAACGTGCCGATATAGGTGGCGACGCCCTTGCCGCCCTTGAAGCCGATCCAGACCGGGAAGAGATGGCCGATGAAGGCAAAGAAACCGGCGATGATGCCCGCTTCCTCTCCCGCGAAATAGGCCATGATCCAGGCCGCAGCGGCAGCCTTCAGCGCGTCGAGCAGCAAGGTCGCCGCCGCGAGCTTCTTGTTGCCGGTACGCAGAACATTCGTGGCGCCGATGTTGCCGGAGCCGATGCTGCGCACGTCGCCAAGGCCGGCAGCGCGTGTGAGGATGAGACCGAACGGGATGGAGCCGAGCAGGTAGCCGACTACGACGGCGGCAAGTGCAAGAGGCAGCGTAATCTGCCAGGTGACAAGATCAGATATCATTTTGTTTCCCAATCTTCTGACGAGAATCTGCCCTTAAAGGCCGCCCTCAGTTCTGCAATTCGTAAACCAGCTTGCCCGCGACGTAGGTCGCAATCGCTCGCCCGCTGAATCGCGCATCCTCGAAGGGCGTGTTTTTCGAGCGGGAAAGAAGCATGTCCTCGGCGACAAGCCAAGGCTCCTCGATGTCGATGAGAGCGATATCTGCCTTGGCGCCTGGTTTCAGGGTGCCGGCATCAAGACCGAAGATCTGCGCCGGCCGCGTCGACATCGCATCGATCAGCCGCATCAGGCTGACCTGCTCGCTGTGATACAGGCGCAAGGCCGCCGCGAGCATGGTTTCGAGCCCGACAGCGCCATCCTCCGCTTCGCCGAAGGGCAGACGCTTGGTGTCGACATCCTGCGGATCGTGCGAGGACACGATGATATCGATCGCTCCCCTGGCCAGCGCGTCTGCCATGGCAACCCGGTCGTCCTCGGAGCGCAATGGCGGATAGAGCTTGAAGAAGGTGCGGTACTCGCCGATGTCGTTCTCGTTCAGCGCCAGATTGTTGATCGAGACGCCGCACGTGACCTTGACGCCGCGCGAGCGGGCAAGCTCGATCGCCTCGACCGATTCCGGAACGGAGATCATGGCCGCATGGTAATTGCCGCGCGTCAGTTGGGCGATGCGCAGATCGCGTTCGAGCGGGATCACCTCCGCTTCCTTCGGAATGCCGGAGAGGCCGAGCCAGCTCGCAAGCAGGCCTTCATGCATGACACCGTTGGCGCCAAGATATTTGTCACGCGTGGCGCAGGAAATGACGGCGCCGAATTCGCGGGCATAGGTCATCACCCGGCGTAGCACCTGCGTATCGGAGATACTGGAATGCGCATCGGTGAAGGCGACTGCGCCTGCCTCCATCAGCAGACCGAATTCCGTCATCTCCTCGCCGGAAAGACCCTTGGTGATGGCTGCTGCCGGATAGACGTTGATTATGGCCGTATCCCGCGCCGTCTTCTTGACGAACTCGACGAGCGCGATGTCGTCGATGACGGGATGGGTATCCGGCATCATGATGATGGATGTCACGCCGCCCGCTGCCGCAGCGCGGCTTGCCGAAGCGATCGTCTCGCGGTGTTCGCCGCCCGGTTCGCCGATATGGACGCGTGCGTCGACGAGGCCAGGCGTGGCGACGAGGCCGGTGCAATCGCGAACGGTAGCACCTTCGGGGGCACCCTGGTTCTGCGCCTCCTTGCCGGCTGCGACGATCAGGCCGTCCTTGACGATGATGGTGCCGACTTCATCGAGATTTCGGGAGGGGTCAATGATGCGGACATTCTTGAGGACGAGATTGCTCATGCGCCCACTCCATCGGTGCGGGGTCCCTGGTTCTGGGAAACCAGCAGCGTCTCCATGACGGCCATGCGTACCGCGACCCCCATTTCCACCTGTTCGGCAATCACGCTCTGCGGGCCGTCCGCGACTTCGGAGGCGATTTCCACGCCGCGGTTCATCGGTCCTGGATGCATCACGAGCGCATCGTCCTTCGCCGCCTTCAGCGTTTCCGCGTCGAGGCCGTAGAAGTGGTAATATTCGCGCACCGACGGCACGAAGGCGCCGGACATGCGCTCGCGCTGCAGCCGCAGCATCATCACCACATCCGCGTCCTTCAGCCCTTCCTTCATCGAATGAAAGACTTCGACGCCCATCTCCGCAATGCCGGCCGGCAGAAGGGTGGCAGGAGCGACAACACGCACCCTGGCGCCCATGGCGTTGAGAAGCAGGATGTTGGAGCGCGCCACGCGCGAATGCAGGACGTCGCCGCAGATTGCCACGATGATACGCGACAGCCGGCCTTTGGCGCGGCGGATCGTCAGCGCGTCGAGCAGCGCCTGTGTCGGGTGCTCGTGCTGGCCATCGCCGGCGTTGACGACGGAGCAGGAGACCTTCTGGGCGAGAAGTGCCGCGGCACCGGCGCTGGAGTGGCGGATGATCAGGACGTCCGGTCGCATCGCGTTCAGCGTCATCGCCGTGTCGATCAGCGTCTCGCCCTTCTTCACAGAGGAATTGCCGACCGACATGTTCATCACGTCGGCGCCGAGGCGCTTGCCTGCGAGTTCGAAGGAGGCTTGCGTTCGTGTCGATGCCTCGAAGAAGAGGTTGATCTGCGTCAGTCCCCGAAGGGTCGACGTCTTTTTTTCTCTCTGTCGGCTGATCTTGACGGCTTCGTCAGCCTTGTCGAGAAGATAGGTAATATCCTGCTCGGTGAGGCCCTTGATGCCAATGAGGTGGCGGTGGGGGAAAAAGACCATGACCCTGCCTCTTCTTGTCTTCGCGGGGTCTATAAAGAGTGCGGGGGGAAGGGGCAAGCGCGTGCTGTGCGCAAATGCCATGTTCCCCATGCATTTTCCGTCGAATCCCGCTACTGCATGATTCCTTAAATCGGAATCGATTTATGGATAAAATTATGCAGCAATTTAAGGTGCTACAGCGTCCTTTGCGCGTCTGAAAAGAGGCGCGGCGCTGTAGAGCAGAAATCTGCGAATCACGAACTTCCGGTTTCCTTTTTCCGGGTCCATGAAATAGAAGCGAACAATGACCTCCGCAAACCGGACTGAAGACAAACTCGCCGAACTCAACCAGCCAAGCCTCTGGTCGGGAATCAATGCCTATAGATCCGATCCGCTGATTGTCGATCTGACTGCCACGCTGCCGCGCACCATCCGTGAAGACCTTGAAAACATGGGTCGTTTCGTGACCTCGCCGGAAGCGCAGGAACTGGCGCGCATGGCAAACCAGGGCACGCCGCAGCTGCGCACCCATGGCCCGCGCGGCGAACGTCTTGATATCGTCGAATTCCACCCCGCCTGGCATGCGCTGATGCGCCGTTCCATGGCATCCGGCCTGCATTCTTCCGTCTGGGATCCGCAGGCCGATACGGAGGCCAAGGATCAGGCCCACCATATTCGCGCAGCCCGTTTCTACCTGACGGCGCAGCTTGAATCCGGCCATCTTTGCCCGTTGACGATGACGAGCGCATCCGTTGCCGCTCTCTCGGCCTCGCCTGCCGTCCAGAAGGACTGGGCGCCCAAGATCCTGTCGCGCAAATATGACTCGTCGAACCGTCCGGCCATGCAGAAGTCCGCCGTAACGATCGGCATGGGCATGACGGAGAAACAGGGCGGCACGGATGTTCGGGCCAACAAGACCGCCGCGGAAAAGGTGAGCGAAGGTATTTACCGGCTCTCCGGCCATAAATGGTTCATGTCCGCGCCGATGAGCGACGCCTTCATCATGCTGGCGCAGACCAAGGAAGGCATGGGCTGCTTCCTGGTGCCGCGGCTGCTGGAAGATGGTTCCGCCAACGGCCTGCAATTCCAGCGCCTGAAGGACAAGGTCGGCAACCGCTCGAATGCTTCGTCCGAAGTGGAGTTCACTGATACGTTCGGTTTCCTGCTCGGCGGTCCGGATGCCGGCATCCGGACTATCCTCGATATGGTGACGCTGACGCGGCTCGATTGCGCGCTTGCCTCCTCGGGCATCATGCGCGCATCGCTGGCCGAAGCCGTTCATCACACCCGCGGCCGCAGCGTTTTCGGCAAGATGCTGGTCAACCAGCCGATCATGACGCGCGTGCTCGCCGACATGGCGCTCGATGTTGCCGCCGCCACGGCTCTTTCCTTCCGCCTGGCCGACGCCTTCGACAAGGCGCGCGGCAATGCCGAAGATGCCGCCTATGCCCGCGTCATGACACCGGTCGCCAAATACTGGTGCTGCAAGATTGCCCCGTCGCTGATCTACGAGGCGATGGAATGCATCGGCGGCAGCGGTTACATCGAAGAACGCCCGATCGCCCGCCACTACCGCGAAGCGCCGGTCAATGCGATCTGGGAAGGTTCGGGCAACGTCATGGCGCTCGATGTGCTGCGTGTGCTGAACCGCGGCAAGGATCTGTTCGAGACGGTGTTTGCGGGTTTTGCGCGCGATCTTGGACCGGCCGGAAAGAAGACGATCGATGTGCTGCGCGCCGCGATCGCGCTTTGCGAACAGGATGAGGGCGCTGCCCGCCTGCTCGTCGAGCAGCTGGCGCTCGTTGCTGGCGCCGCCGAGCTCTATCGGCTCGGAGCAGGGCGCATTGCCGACGCGTTCATCGAGACCCGTCTGGCGGGCGGCTGGCGCTCGACCTACGGCATGCTCGATTCCCGTTTCGACGCCAGCTACATCGTCGATCTGCTTTACCCGCCAGCGGCTTGATACAGGTGTTTCGGAACGCACGGCGGGACGATCTCGATCAGATCTACGGCATTTCGCTTGCGACCGGCAATGGCGGTCAGGATGCGAGCCACCTCTACCGTGACGGCCGCCTGATCGGCCATATCTATTCTGCGCCCTATGTCGTGCTCAACCCGGAAACGACCCTCGTTGCGGAGGATGAGTTCGGTATCGCCGGCTACATCGTCGGCACCTACGATACAGCCGCCTTTGAAACGCGCCTTGAACGCGACTGGTGGCCGGCGCTGCGCGATCAACATGCCGATCCGGCCGGCGATCCCTCCGGATGGACGGCCGACGAGCGCCGCAGCTTTGCGATCCATCATCCGCGCACCATGTGGGCTGAGATCGTCACGGCCTATCCGGCCCATATCCACATGAACCTGATGCCACGCCAGCAGGGACAGGGTGTCGGAAGTCGTCTTCTGGAGCAGTGGATATCTGAAGCGCGTCAGGCAGGTGTGCGCGGCATTCACCTCGGCGTCAATGCCGACAACCAGAGCGGCCTGCGCTTCTGGTCCTCCCGCGGTTTCGAGCGTCTGCTCCCGCCGCTCGTTCCGGCATCGGAAGCCTCTGTCTGGTTCGGCCGCACGCTCTAAGTCTTTCCCTTTTGACCACAGCCTGAGCATTCGTCATCTGTGGCACAAAAAAATCCGGCTGCGTCGCCGCAGCCGGATCATGTCACTTATCGCCGAAAATCAGCGTTCAGAAGAAGCCGCGGCGCTGCCACCAGCCTGCCTTCTTCGGCTTGCCTTCACCTTCGGCTTCACCGTTATCGGTGCGGTTCGAGGTGACCGTCGGCTCGGAAGACGAGATATTGGATCCGCGGTTAGCGCGAGCCGGCTTGGCCTCTTCCTGAACAGGTTCGGCAAGATCTGCAGACGCTTCCGTCACTTCCTGCTCGGCTTCTGCTTCCACAGCCGGCGCTTCGATCACAGGCTCCTCGACCGGCGAAGGCGCAGCATCAGCCTTGCGGCGACCGCGGCCACGGCCCCGTGCCGGCTTGACCTCTTCGGCAACGCTCTCGCTGCCTTCGATAGCCGCCATGGCCGGCTGAGCATCGACAACGTCGATCGTCGCGACTTCGATTACTTCGGCTTCGGTCTCTGCGCTTTCCTCGGCTGCGGTATCATCGCCTTCGTCGGCATCGCCGCCCTCGGAAGCAGCGCTCGTCTCGGCGCCTTCCTCACCACGGTTGCGACGACCGCCACGCTTGCCGCGACGGCGGCGCTTGCGGCGCTGGGAGTCATCACCTTCGGCGCGGTCCTCCGCAGCACCTTCGGCGGCATCACTGTCGCCCTCGCTGCCCTCGTCCTCGCCCTCGTCGCCATCGTCAGCTTCGCCGGAAACTGCATCTGCAGCAACCTGCTGCTCGGCATTGCCGTTGCGGCCGCGACGACGGCGGCGGCGCTTGCGCTTGCGTCCACCTTCGCCTTCGGCCTCTGCACGGGCAGCAGGACGTTCGGCGGCGGCAGGCTTTTCTTCCAACTCTTCGTCTTCCTCCTCGTCATGCTCGATAACGACATCGTCATCATCGTCATCGGGGATGGCTGCGAAGTTGAAGAGGCTTTCGATCTTGACCGGGTTTTCGACCGGCTCGCCGCGATCGATCGCGAAATGCTGCGCGCCGACCGAGCCATCCGCATCGATGATGATCGCCACACCGAAGCGGGCTTCATAATCGACGATCGTCTGGCGCTTGTGGTTGAGCAGGTAGAGCGCGATATCGGGCGTCGTGCGAACGGTGATATTGTGCGTCGTGTTCTTGAGCAGATATTCCTCGACGCCGCGCAGGACATGCAGCGCAACGGAAGACTGCGAACGAACGTGGCCGGTGCCGCCGCAATGCGAGCAGACCTGCGTTGTCGATTCCAGAACGGAAGCGCGGATGCGCTGGCGCGACATTTCCAGAAGGCCGAAATGCGAGATACGGCCGACCTGGATGCGGGCGCGGTCGTTCTTCAGGCATTCCTTCAGTTTCTTCTCGACAGCGCGGTTGTTGCGCTTCTCTTCCATGTCGATGAAGTCGATGACGATCAGACCGGCAAGGTCGCGCAGACGAAGCTGGCGGGCGACTTCGTCCGCTGCTTCGAGGTTCGTCTGGAGGGCCGTGTCCTCGATCGAGTGTTCACGGGTTGAACGGCCGGAGTTGACGTCGATCGAAACCAGCGCTTCCGTCTGGTTCATGATCAGGTAACCGCCGGACTTAAGCGTCACCTGCGGCTGCAGCATACGGTCGAGCTGCGCCTCGATGCCGGAGCGCGAGAAGATCGGGTGGAGATCGCGATAAGGCTGAACCACCTTGGCGTGGCTCGGCATCAGCATCTTCATGAAGTCTTTCGCTTCGCGATAGCCTTCTTCGCCGGAGACGATGATCTCACCGATATCCTTGTTGTAGAGGTCGCGGATCGAGCGCTTGATGAGCGAGCCTTCCTCGTAGACGAGGCAGGGAGCCGTGGAGGCGAGCGTCAGCGTGCGGACGTTCTCCCACAGGCGCATCAGGTATTCGAAGTCGCGCTTGACCTCGACCTTGGTACGGTTGGCACCGGCCGTTCGCAGGATCACACCCATGCCCTGCGGCACTTCCAGCATGCGGGCGATTTCCTTCAGCCGCTTGCGGTCCTGCGGGTTGGTGATCTTGCGGGAAATGCCGCCGCCGCGCGCCGTGTTCGGCATCAGGACCGAATAGCGGCCTGCGAGCGAGAGATAGGTAGTGAGGGCAGCACCCTTGTTGCCGCGCTCTTCCTTGGCGACCTGCACCAGCAGGATCTGGCGGCGCTTGATGACTTCCTGGATGCGGTATTGCTTGCGCGGCTTGCGCTGAACACGATCCGGAACCTCTTCCATCGCGTCTTCGGCGCCGACGGATTCGATGACTTCCTCTTCGCCATGATCGTCGTCATCATCGTCGTCGTCATGACGACGCTTGGAAACGTCGACATCCTCGGAGATGGTGTCCGTTTCAACCATCGCGGCCATCTCGCCGCCGGTCGAACCTTCGTCATCGTTGTCGGCGACCGATGCTTCGGGCGCCGCTGCTTCTTCTGCAACTGGCTCGGCTGCCTTCTTGCGGCTGCGGCGGGCGCGGGGCTTCTTGGCCGGCGCTTCTTCGGCGACGGGTGCAGCCTCTTCGGCGGGCGCAGCTACTTCTTCTGCAGCAACTGCCTCGGGCTGCTCGACCGGAACGATGCCGATATCAGGCTGATCCTGCGTCGAGAGATCGACGAGCGGGGCAGTCTCGACATGCTCGACATCTTCGTCGCGGCGATGCTCCTCCGCTTCGGCGCGAAGCAGGGCCTGGCGATCTGCCAGCGGTATCTGGTAATAATCAGGGTGGATTTCGGCGAAGGCCAGGAAGCCGTGCCGGTTGCCGCCGTAATCGACGAAGGCTGCCTGCAGCGAGGGTTCGACCCTCGTTACCTTTGCAAGATAGATGTTGCCGCGGATTTGCTTCTTGTGCTGGGACTCGAAGTCAAATTCTTCTATGCGGTTCCCGCGAACGACAACGACGCGCGTCTCTTCCTCGTGAGACGCATCGATAAGCATTTTGTCTGCCATGTAAGCTGAGCTCCTCGGCGAGGCCGCGAGAGCGCATTCCCGACTGCTGTTGACACAGGAAGAATGCGGTCCGCCGTGGCCGCGCCGGATAATGAAAGTCGCGATTGGTGCGAGGGAGAAGGCAGCAGCCAGACCGCAGCCGGAACGATTTCGTTCCGGGGCCTGTACACTTCAGATAAAACCTGCTGCGAAACCATCAACAACCAAGCGTGATCGACAATGACAAAGACCCGTTTCGGGTCCGATGAGTTTGCTCCCTGAGAGCGTGGTGGCTGATCCACCGATGAAATCCCAGCGCGAAGCCGGAAAATCAGGATCCAGTTCTCGAGTGGAAATGCGTTAGACGGCGGACGATTACCGGTTGTGGCGCCAGGTCCGGGGGCCGGCTGGCTGCCTTGCGGCGACTCTATCCCGTCAACACTTCTACCCTAAAATTCGTTGTATGTTTTCTCTGTCACAATAGCAAGGGAAAAGCCAAATGTGCCATAATATTGATGGATTTCGTATCGCATAAACTTGTCGGGGATAAACGATCCCGATTCATGGGTCGGTGCGTATGCGCTCGCCTCTAGCGGGCGTCAGCGGGGACGGTGTAAGGTCCATCGCAGAGTAAATAGGGTGTGGCGGGCTATTGTTTAAGAGGTTTCGGATCGCGGCGAAGTTGTCCGCAGGGCGAAAATTGGGTTTTGCAGCGGGGCTTTTCGGCTTCGCAGTGCTTTGCGCGGTTCCTGGAAGTGCCGCCGACGCGAAGAATCCCTTGCTGGCCTACGGAGCGCGTATCGTTGGCGACGATGCCAGAACCCGCATCGTCATCGATTTCGACCGCGAGCCCCGTTTTTCCGTCCATTATATTGCCAATCCTGAGCGCATCGTCGTCGACCTGCCGGCAACCGCTTTCGGCTTTCCGGCCAAAGATCTCGAGGCGCGCGGCCTCTTCAAGGACATCCGTTATGGCGCTATGGATGAAGGCAGCGCCCGCATCGTGTTGACGGCGGCACGCCCGGTCCAACTCGCCCTTGCCAAGGTGCAGACGGATGAGAGCGGCAATGGTCACAGGCTCGTTCTCGATGCCGAAATGATCGACAAGCAGAAATTCGCCGAGCTTGTGAAGACCCAATCCTGGAGCGACAAGGCGGATGCGGCGGAGACGACGAGTGCCATTCCCCAGCCGGAAAAGGCTGCACCCGGTGATTTCGTCATCGCCGTCGATGCCGGCCACGGCGGCATCGACACCGGCGCCATCGGCGTCGATACGAAGACAGAGGAAAAGCAGGTGACGCTTGCCTTCGCCAAGGCGCTGGCTGATCGCCTGAACAAGGAGCCGGGCATCAAGGCTTTCCTGACGCGCGACGACGACGAATTCCTGTCGCTCTCGCAGCGTGTGCTGATTGCCCGGCAGAACCATGCGGGCCTTTTCATTTCGCTGCACGCAGATACGCTGAAGCAGAAGGATATTCGCGGCGCGACGGTCTACACGATTTCAGACAAGGCCTCGGATAAGCTCGCCGCCGATCTTGCCGAACGCGAAAACCTGTCGGACCAGATCGCCGGCAAGGAAACGACCGCCGAACCGCCTGAGGTCGCCGATATTCTGCTGGACCTGACGCGACGTGAGACGCAGGCCTTTTCGATTTCGCTCGCCGAAAGCGTGCTTGCCTCTTTCAAGGATCAGGTTGGCACGATCAATAATCCGCACCGTCACGCGGGTTTTCGGGTGCTGCAGGCGCCGGACGTTCCATCGATCCTGCTTGAGCTCGGCTTCCTCTCCAATGTCGAGGACGAAAAACGCCTGCTCGATGATGCCTGGCGGTTGAAGATGGCCGATCTCCTGGCCGATGCGGTGAAGCGCTACCGCACGGGCCTGATGGCGAATGGCGGGTAAACCGGGCGTTGCCTGGAAGTGACACTCGCGCCTAAACCGGAGCCCTTGCGGAAAGGGGAGCGGAAAGTGGCAGGACGGGCCCTATTTTGCTCACATTCGCGCCGTTACTCCGATCTATATGTTTCGCGCAAGTGAGACGAAATCGGCTTGTAGCGCCAGCGCGCATGGAGTAAGCCGCGCAACGTGCAAAGAGACATGATCTGTGCGATTGTGCGGCTGCGCCGATCTAATGATTAGAAATACCGGTAGCTGAAAAATATGGTTAGACTTCTTGGATATTTCTTCGGGATAGCATGCGTCCTGTTCCTGGGCGCTGCGGCGGTTGTTGCCGTCTACATTGCGAATGTCGCGAAGGATCTTCCTGACTATGCTGTGCTCAACAGCTACGCCCCGCCGGTCACCACCCGCGTCCATGCGGGTAATGGTGCGCTCATGGCCGAATACGCCAAGGAAAAGCGCCTCTTCCTGCCGATCCAGGCTATCCCGGACCGCGTCAAGGCTGCTTTCCTATCGGCCGAAGACAAGAATTTCTACAACCATCCCGGCGTCGATCTGACCGGTCTTGGCCGTGCCATCCTTGTCAACCTTCAGAATTTCGGCTCCGGCCGCCGCCCGGTCGGTGCATCGACGATTACCCAGCAGGTGGCAAAGAACTTCCTTCTGACCTCCGACCAGACGATCGACCGCAAGATCAAGGAAGCGATCCTGTCCTTCCGCATCGAGCAGGCCTACAGCAAGGACAAGATCCTCGAACTTTACCTCAACGAGATCTTTTTCGGTCTGAACTCCTACGGTATCGGCAGTGCCTCGCTCACCTATTTCAACAAGTCGGTCACCGAACTGACGATCGCCGAATCTGCCTATCTCGCATCGCTGCCGAAGGGGCCGGCCAACTATCATCCCTTCCGCCATCCGGATGCAGCGCTTGAACGCCGCAACTGGGTCATCGATCGCATGGTCGAGAACGGTTATGTGAGCCAGAGCGACGGCGAGGATGCCAAGAAGCAGCCGCTCGGCGTCACCGCCCGCAATAGCGGACCGTCTCTTTTTGCTTCCGATTATTTCGCCGAGGCTGTCCGTCGCCAGCTCATCGATCAGTATGGCGAGAAGTCGCTCTACGAGGGCGGCCTCTCGGTGCGCACGTCGCTCGATCCGCAGATGCAGCTCTTTGCGCGCAAGGCGCTGCAGGACGGCCTGACCAATTACGACGAGCGTCGCGGTTTCCATGGACCGGTCAAGCAGATCAGCATGTCGGGTGATTGGGGTCCGGCGCTCGCCGAAGTGCCCGCTCTTTCGGACGTGCCGGAATGGCGCCTGGCAGTCGTGCTCGCTGTTTCCAGTGACAGCGTCGATATCGGCCTCCAGCCGCCCAAGGATGGCGGCGGCAAGGTCGCAGCCCAACGCGAGCGTGGTTCGATTGCAGCCAAGGATATGCAGTGGGCATTCCGCTCCGCCGCCGGCGACCGCAAGACGACGAAGTCGCCGGTCGGCGCTGTCTCGGCCGGAGATGTCGTCTACGTCGAGCGCCTCGGCGGCGACAATTCGACCTCCTATCGTCTGCGCCAGCCGCCGAAGGTTCAGGGTGGTCTTGTCGCCATGGACCCGAAGACCGGCCGCGTTCTCGCCATGGTCGGCGGCTTCTCCTATGCCCAGTCGGAATTCAACCGCGCCACGCAGGCGATGCGCCAGCCGGGTTCCTCCTTCAAGCCCTTCGTTTATGCCGCTGCCATGGACAACGGCTACACGCCGGCCTCGGTCATCATGGACGCGCCGATCGAGATCGTTTCGGGCGGTCAGGTCTGGAAGCCGGAAAACTACGGCGGCGAAGTCGGCGGCCCCTCGACGCTGCGCTCCGGTATCGAGAATTCGCGCAACCTGATGACGGTGCGCCTCGCCAATGACCTCGGCATGAACATCGTTGCCGAATATGCCGAACGTTTCGGCGTCTACGACAAGATGCCGCCGCTGCTCGCCATGTCGCTCGGTTCGGGTGAAACGACGGTGCTGCGCATGGTCTCGGCTTATTCGGTCATTGCCAATGGCGGCAAGCAGATCAAGCCGACCCTCATCGACCGCATCCAGGACCGCTATGGCAAGACGATCTTCAAGCATGAAGAGCGTCTCTGCGAAGGCTGCAATGCCGGCGACTGGCAGAACCAGGAAGAACCCAACATCGTCGACAACCGCGAACAAGTTCTCGATCCGATGACCTCCTACCAGATCACCTCGATGATGCAGGGTGTCATCCAGCGCGGTACGGCCGCTGGCAAGGTCGATCTCTCCGGCCGTGACGTTGCCGGCAAGACCGGTACGACCAACGATGAAAAGGACGCCTGGTTTGTCGGCTTCACGCCGGATCTGGTGGCGGGCCTCTATCTCGGCTTCGATACGCCGGCACCGCTCGGACGCGGCGGTACGGGCGGCGTTCTCTCGGCGCCGATCTTCAATGAATTCATGCAGGCGGCCGTCAAGGACATGCCGGAATCCAAGTTCGTGGTCCCGGCCGGCATGAACATGATCGCGATCAACCGCAAGACCGGCATGGCTGCTGCCGATGGCGAGCCAGGCACCATCATCGAAGCCTTCAAGCCGGGCACCGGTCCCGCTGACAGCTTCTCCGTCATCGGCATGGATGGCACGATGGCGCCGGAAGAAATCCTGCGTACGTCGCCCCAGGCAAACCAGGCGGTGCAGACCAACACGCCCGGCCTGTTCTGATCGAAACCGATTGCCTTTGCGCCCGCCACGGCTCTTTACATCCGCGGCGGGCGTCTCTATGTCACCAGCCTTGCAGAATACCCCGGCACTCACAGAATACCGAAGCAAAGAAGCAGGAAAATGCGAGCGGAAATCCAGAACGTAGTCGATGAAACCAAGCAGGCTATCACCCTGCTGAGGAGGCATCTTTGACTGGGACCAGGCGGTAAGACGACTGGACTGGTTGAATAACAAGGCAGAGGACCCCAACCTCTGGAACGATGCGCAGGAAGCCCAGAAGCTGATGCGCGAGCGTCAGCAACTCGATGACGGCATCAATGGCGTCAAGGCGCTGGAACAGCAGCTTTCCGACAATGTCGAACTCATCGATCTCGGGGAAGAAGAAGGCGACGAAAGCATCGTCAAGGAAGCTGAGGCCGCGCTGAAAAGCCTGCAGGCCGAGGCAGCCCGCCGGCAGGTCGAAGCCATGCTGTCAGGCGAAGCCGATGGCAACGACACCTATCTGGAAGTCCATTCCGGCGCAGGCGGCACAGAAAGCCAGGACTGGGCGAACATGCTTCTGCGCATGTACACTCGCTGGGCCGAGCGCCAGCGCTTCAAGGTCGAGCTTTTGGAAGTGCATGACGGCGAAGAGGCCGGCATCAAGTCCGCAACGCTGCTCGTCAAGGGCCACAACGCCTATGGCTGGCTGAAGACCGAATCGGGCGTGCACCGTCTGGTGCGCATCTCGCCTTACGACAGCAATGCACGCCGCCACACGTCCTTCTCGTCGATTTGGGTCTATCCCGTCGTTGATGACTCGATCCAGATCGAGATCAACGAAAGTGATTGCCGTATCGACACCTACCGTTCGTCGGGCGCTGGCGGCCAGCACGTCAACACGACAGACTCGGCCGTGCGCATCACGCATATCCCGACAGGCATCGTCGTGCAGTGCCAGCAGGAGCGTTCGCAGCACAAGAATCGCGCCAAGGCCTGGGACATGCTGCGCGCCCGCATGTACGAAGCGGAGTTGAAGAAGCGCGAGGACGCCGCTAACGCCGAAGCCGCTTCCAAGACGGATATCGGCTGGGGCCACCAGATCCGCTCCTACGTTCTGCAGCCCTACCAGCTCGTCAAGGACTTGCGCACCGGCGTTGCAAGCACCGCTCCCGATGACGTGCTCGATGGCGATCTGAACGAGTTCATGGAAGCAGCACTCGCTCACCGCATCAGCGGGGCAGCCGATGCGGTCGTCGACGACGTCGACTAAACTGCAAAAATCATATTGAGCTAGGAAGCCCCGGAAACGGGGCTTTTCTATTTTCAGATACCCGCTGAAATGTCCATTCCGTGAACGAACGTCTCCCGATAGCCCAGTCGCGTCTCGTCGTGGAGTGGGTCTTCGCGAAAGCCAGGTTTAACGGCTTAGCCCCGATGAATAGTCTGCGACCTCAGTTGGTCGCCTTCTCCACGGTAATGTCCCCAAACTCGTCGATCAGCACTGTCCAGCCGTCGGGCTCGGCAGCCGGATCGGTCTTCAGATAGACGGTGGCGAAAAGGCCAGGTTCCTTGATGAAGCCGCTCGAATTTTCGGGCCGGATGTCAGTGATATAGGGCTTGAGATCGCTGATTTCCTGCAGTTCGACCGTCGAGAGAATGGCAGGTCCGTCGTCTATCTGCGCGATCTGCTGCAGAAAGACCTTTGAGGTCTTGTCCGCCTGACGCACGGCAAAAAGCTTGTAATAGCCGTGCCGCTGCTCCGGCTTGGCAGCCTCGCCGCTCACATTTTGTGCGCTGACGCTTTGCGTGGTTGTCGGGGCACGTTCTACCGGCAGCGAATTGCCATCATCTTCCCAATAGCCGGTACTGGTCGCGAAGATGATCGAGGCCGGGAGAATGTCGTCATGAACGGTCTGCGCCTCGGCGGCGACCGACCATCCCGAAACGAGGAGCGCCATTATCACTGCTTGCCGCATCGCCATCATTTCAATCCTCGAACTGTTCTGCCAGAATCCGGTCGGACCAAGAGCGGTCAGGATCGGAAAGGATGCGTGCCGTCATATCTTCGGATTGGGCGATGCGCACCTGGAGTATAGATTTGATCTCCGTATTGTCGGCGACCGCGTTCACCGGCCGCTTCTCGGCTTCCAAAATATGGATGTCGACGGTCACCCGGTTGGGAAGCAGCGCTCCGCGCCAGCGCCGCGGCCGGAAGGCGCTCACAGGCGTCATGGCGAGAAGAGGCGCGTCAAGCGGCAGGATCGGGCCGTGTGCAGAAAGATTGTAGGCCGTCGAGCCCGCGGGCGTTGCCACCATCAACCCATCGCAGATTAATTCCTCCAATCGCACGTGTCCGTCGATTTCCACCCTGAGCTTCGCTGCCTGATAGGATTGCCGGAAAAGATAGACCTCGTTGATTGCAAGCGCCGAGGACTTGCTGCCGTCGGCATTGGACGTCGTCATCTTCAGCGGATGAAAGGCATTCTCGACGGCGGCACAAATGCGGTCAGGCAGGTCGGCAGTCTTGTAGTCGTTCATGAGAAAGCCGACCGAGCCGCAATTCATGCCGTAGACGAGTTTGCCGCTGTTCATCGTGCTGTGCAGCGTCTGAAGCATGAAGCCGTCGCCGCCGAGCGCAACGATGACATCGGCTTCGTTCGCAGGCACGTCGCCATAAAGGCGAATCAATTCGTCTCGCGCGGCGAGTGCTTCCGTGGTCGGCGAGGCGATAAAAGAAAGCGTCTGAAATGAACGGCCCATGCAATGCCCTTTGTTATGCTGCTCTAGCTAAAGGATAAAGGGCTTGTACGACAAGACGTTTTGCGTTGCGGGCGAAGTTCGGATGATCTTGGGCTCCCGTAAATCGCCGGACGATTCGAAGGACCAACAGGTCCATATCCAGGCCTCGCAGGCTTTTCCCAACCAGTGCATTGATCGGCAGCCGCTGTGGATAGCGTCAAAGGACAGCCGGAAAGGGCAAATTTTCTTTACAAAAGATCAGAATCTGCTACTTCGCACGCATTGCCCTTGTAGCTCAGTTGGTAGAGCACCTGATTTGTAATCAGGGGGTCGCGGGTTCGAACCCTGCCGGGGGCACCATACAATCGCAAGCGATATCAAACGCTTAATCAGAAACCCGCCCGTCTGAGGCGGTTTTTTTGTGCGCAAATTATTTCGAGAACGACCGTGTTTTCCGGGCTTTCGCCGATGCAGCTGTGATTCCTCCGGAGCGAGGGGTGTCGTCGCAGGTGGCCCTGCTTTATCGATTCGAACGGAAACGGTAATGGCGTCAGGTTTCGCGATGCGACCTGAACACTTCAGTAGCTACAAGACAGCGCGTTGGTGGGCCTGAACCCGTGGGCGCAGGCGGGATTGACGGAAGTCCTGGGCTGATATTGGAAATCGGGGCGATTTGTAGCCGGGTGTGTCGTGCAGGACGAAGCGAGCATGCTCACGCCGATCAGTGCGGCGCTAACTATGAGTGTCCGGAATCTACTCTTCATGATCACCTTCCCTGACAACGCACCAGAATGGAAAATGTCGCTATACCGGACATAGGCAAGGGGCGTGGCGCACAATTGACCGCTCCATTTCGCTTCAACAGCTTCTAACTGCGGCCTATCAACATGCAAGCGCGGGGACACCAGCTTTCCAAGGCCATTCCACTACATGAACGGAGACTGAAGGCTCGCTTCAGCAGCAATTCAGGGACATCAGGCCATTCTCGCTTCATCAGAAACGAGGAAGTGAGCCATGAGGATCTCCAGTCTTCTCCTAGCAGCCGCCCTTTCGGCCGGTACTTTGTTTTCCGCTGTAGCTCCGGCTGCGGCCATCCCTCTCGACCGTCCGGCAGTCGCTCAACAGGGCGATTTTATCCAGGTCCGCGGCGGCGATCGGGATTGGGGTGACCGCGATCGGAGTGATCGCGATTGGGGCGATCGCCGTGACTGGCGAGAGCGCCGTGATTGGCGTGAACGTCGCTACTGGCGCCCGGCCTGGGGCTATGAACGCCGCTGGAGCCCGTGGCAGGAAGAGCGTTGGCGCGAGCGTCACGAGTGGCGACGCCACCATGGTGGACCCTATTGGCTCTACCGGAGCTGATCGCTAACCGAGAAAGTAATTCCAGCTCCAGAAAAATCCCGCCGCAATTTCTTGCCGCGGGATTTTTACTTGAATCGGTTCAGACGCATTGTCTGCGCCTTGTCCGATGAGACGATGCGCAGTCACTTTTGCGCGGGTTCGTTCACGCTTGATTCGATCTTCGTACCATTGCCGGTCTGCCCCGCACCGGACGGTGACATCATTGCGATGCTGAGAACGGAGGCAATCATGACGACAACGACGGCAATCATCAGGCGCATGGACATTGAATCCCTGTTTGTCTGCGGGGATTAACGTCTGACCGCTTTACCGGTTCCGGATCTGCTATTGCACCGATGGAGGAGGATTGGATGGCGTCGTCGATGGTGCCAGGGGATCGGGTTGGCGGATAGGGTGCGACTTGTCCACCCAGATGATGCTCAAAATGACCATGACGAAGACCGCGATGAAGAGAACGCCGAAGATCAGCGGTCGAAATGCCATAATGCGGATTTCCTTTTTACCGACGCCCCGAGGGTAAAATGCGTCGCCGATCTTAGCGACCGGCGCGCTCTTTCCAAGGCCCAATATGGACCATGAGGGCAGGTGTTCAACCACGATGGCCGCCAAGCAGACCTCCGCTCTCAATTGACTGCGCGTGATACAACGGAAACCCGTCGGCTGCCGCCTACGCTTTCAGGTGCAGCCTTGCCGCATAAAGGGCAATCGCCGCGGCATTCGATACGTTCAGCGATTTGATGGCGCCGGGCATATCGAGCCGTGCGAGCGCGTTGACCGTCTCCCGCGTCTTCTGCCGCAGGCCCTTACCTTCCGAGCCGAGAACCAGCGCGATTCTGTCGCCCGAAAAAGTGCCTTCTAGCGCTGCCGGTCCTTCCGAATCGAGCCCAATCGTGAAGAAGCCGAGCTTGTGCAACTCGCCGACCGCATCCGAGAGATTGGTGATCTGTATATAAGGTATGAGCTCCAGCGCGCCGGAAGCCGATTTGGCGAGCACGCCCGATTCGGTGGGGCTGTGTCTCTGGGTGGTGATAACGGCACCTGCATTGAAGGCGACGGCCGAACGCATGATGGCGCCGACATTGTGCGGATCGGTCACCTGATCGAGCACGAGAAGCAATGGGCTGTTTTTCAGTGCTTCCAACCGTCGGACGGGCAGGGGGCGTGTTTCGAGCATTACTCCCTGATGGATCGCCTCCGGGCCGAGCACCTTGTCGATATCTTGAGGAGAAACCATTTCGAGCGGAATGCCGATCGTCTCCGGATCGATCTCCAGCCGCGCCAGAGCATTCTGTGTTACCGACAGCTTGATGTTCTTGCGTTCAGGGTTTTCGAGCGCGGCGCGAACGGTATGAAGGCCGTAGAGGAAGACTTGGTCGGGAGCCAATGCGGGCGGTTTCCAGTCGTCTCCACCACGCTTGCGTTTCTGTGGCGCGGGTGTCGGGATTTCACCGCGTTCGCGCTTGCCGTCGCGATGCGCGCGTCGCAAGGTTGCGTAATGCGTGTCCTTTGCGGACTTGTCGGTGGCGGGCTTGTCGCCGGATTTGTTATCTTTGCTCATGCGGCTTTATAACGATGGCGCCTGTTGCCGCATAGGCTTTCTTTCATGTGCCGGCTTTCAACAGGCGATGAAATTTTTCCTGTCTTTTCCATTGTCATCGTGTTGACAGACTGAAATCGTCCGGTCATATACGCGGCGCAGACGACGGGGCGGCAACGCTTCAACGTCTGACAAACTTGGTCTTCAAGATCCGGACGAAAAACTGGAGAGATGCCCGAGTGGTTAAAGGGGACGGACTGTAAATCCGTTGGCTCAGCCTACGTTGGTTCAAATCCAACTCTCTCCACCATTCGTCATTGGATCGGACCAACCCCGCGGGTATAGCTCAATGGTAGAGCAGCAGCCTTCCAAGCTGAATACGCGGGTTCGATTCCCGCTACCCGCTCCAGCTTCTCCGATATCATCGCAGGATCGCGCCGGCTTTCAGAACTCGAAAACGAGGTTCATGAAATTGCCGATCATCCAGTAGCCGAGCACCCCTATGGCAATGCCGGCGATGAAGACCGACGACTGGTCCGTGTTCCTTTTGATGCTCGTGTTCGTATCCGTATCGTCGTCGTCACGCGGATAGCCGAACGCACGATGGTCTTCCGTGAATGCCGAATAGTGGTTGCTATAGCTCTCCGATTGCATTGAGTGTCCCTCCGTATATTAGAGGGATATCATGAAAGTTTTCCCGTTCCGTGAAATCAATTGGTAAAATGTAAGCTAATCTTGTTGGCAGGCATTGCGCCGCCGGTATTGAAAGGCATCCGGGCATCGCTCGCGGAAGCACCGGTCGGCACCTGCCTCAATAAAGCCGGAAGCGGCAATACCTCTCGATTTTGCCTTGGATTTCAGGCGTTTTCGGGAGAGTGCGGGCGAATCGCCTTGCGGGTTGCGAATTATCTCCCATATGCGCTGGCACGCCAAGAATGGCGTCTGCAATTAAGTCTTGCGCAATTTCGCCGAAAGCCTTAAACGGCGGCACTAAACCGGTTCGCCGGGGTCACCCATTTTACGTCCACAGGAAGCATTCAAATGGCAAAGAGTAAGTTTGAGCGCAACAAGCCGCACGTCAACATTGGCACGATCGGCCACGTTGACCACGGCAAGACGTCTCTGACGGCAGCGATCACGAAGTACTTCGGTGAGTTCAAGGCGTATGACCAGATCGACGCTGCCCCGGAAGAAAAGGCACGCGGCATCACCATTTCGACGGCTCACGTCGAGTATGAGACGCCGAACCGTCACTATGCGCACGTCGACTGCCCCGGCCACGCCGACTATGTCAAGAACATGATCACGGGTGCTGCGCAGATGGACGGCGCGATCCTGGTCTGCTCTGCAGCTGACGGCCCGATGCCGCAGACGCGCGAGCACATCCTGCTCGCCCGCCAGGTTGGCGTTCCGGCGATCGTCGTGTTCCTGAACAAGGTCGACCAGGTTGACGACGCCGAGCTTCTCGAGCTCGTCGAGCTTGAAGTTCGCGAACTTCTGTCGTCCTACGACTTCCCGGGCGACGACATCCCGGTCGTCAAGGGTTCGGCTCTTGCTGCTCTTGAAGATTCTGACAAGAAGATCGGTGAAGACGCGATCCGCGAGCTGATGGCTGCGGTTGACGCCTACATCCCGACGCCTGAGCGTCCGATCGACCAGCCGTTCCTGATGCCGATCGAAGACGTGTTCTCGATCTCTGGCCGTGGTACGGTTGTGACCGGCCGCGTCGAGCGTGGTATCGTCAAGGTTGGTGAAGAAGTCGAGATCGTCGGCATTCGCCCGACCTCGAAGACGACGGTTACCGGCGTTGAAATGTTCCGCAAGCTGCTCGACCAGGGCCAGGCTGGCGACAACATCGGCGCTCTGGTTCGCGGTGTGAACCG
>Ga0102592_1000227_pt1 | contig 129992 bp, 113 predicted proteins | sample AraplaCol_mMF_r2_FD_76861 | JGI IMG/M metagenome (GOLD analysis project Ga0102592, IMG submission 76861) | Arabidopsis root microbial communities from North Carolina, USA - plate scrape MF_Col_mMF_r2 (SPADES assembly) (version 2) | ecosystem: Host-associated > Plants > Roots > Endosphere...
TCGATGGACGCATAAAAGGCGTCCATGTCAATGTGGATGATCTTGCGGATGGGTGTTTGTTCTGTTGACATTAAAAGGCGGTTCCTCAGGGCAAAGATAAGGGACATAATGATCCCGTTATGGTTCTAACCCTCCAAGATCATATACTTTCCCGTTAGTAATTAGTCGCTTGTTCGTCTTGTCATACGGCACCAAAAATACACCTATACGGTCTTTTTTCAGCTCCCTTAAAGCACTATCCAAACCTTCCCCAATCAGAAATTGAGGCGTATAAATACCGAAAAAAAATTTAATCTTGATATTTTTCCCTTGTTCTTTAGAATCGTAAGTTTTTACAGTTTTTACCAGCCAATCTGTTAGACCATTTCCTTGAAAAACTTCTGCTTTTGTTATTTTACGCGCTAATCTCAGGCGAATAACCAAAGAACCAGCATCCATTTTAAATCCATGTTTTTTCATCTGTCTTTGAAAAATATCCATGCACGGCTTTGCGCTGTCGTAATCTACTTCCCTTCCCGTGGTTGTGTCTTCTGAATTGAACAGATTACTCAGGATCATAAATTTTTCCGCACGTTCCGTGAAACTAGCTACAGAATCTGGCAAACGCTCTACCTTTTCCTGAGCAAAACAATGTTCTATATTACAACAAACAGTTAACAGCACACCCAACAAAAAGGGTACGAACATAAAGCTGGGGCTTAATTTCATATAGGGATTATTTTAAGGTGAATAAATGCTTGCAGATTTCCCTACCTTTACCTCACAAACCACCCCAAAGCCATGCCAACAACCAACGCCACCATTCTGATCCCAGACATCAGCGGGTTCACCGAGTTCATGACGAGCACTGAGCTCTCTCACAGCACTACCGCCATCAACATGCTCATCGACGCCATGGTCAAAGCCATCGGCGACGAATACGAAGTAGCCGAGATCGAAGGCGACGCTGTCCTCCTGGTCAAAAAAGGCCCCGCGCCTACCCGCCAGGAGATCCTCAGCACCTGCCTCAACATCTTCAACGCCTTCCACTACCAGCGAAAATGGATGCAGCAGCACATGGTCTGCGCCTGCGGCGCCTGCCAGGCTATCGCCAACCTCACCTTAAAATTCGTTGCCCACCACGGGCCCGTTGCAGAAATATCCGTCGGACGTTTTGTAAAGCAATCCGGCCCGGAAATGATCATTGCGCACCGCCTCCTGAAGAATCACATCGATAACAACGAATACCTGCTCATCTCTGAAAAGCTCTTCGAACAGGCTGCCGCTCTTGCTGAACAGGATGAGCTGGAATGGGCCATTTCATCAGAAGAATATGCCTCTATCGGCAAGGTAGACTATCGCTTCGCCCTCCTCGCCAAAGCCCGGGAAAGAGTACCGGAACCGCCTCCGCTACAAAACGATTACGCTGCTGATAACACAGGCTACCTGAAAGTATCAATACCAGCCAATTTCCGGGATGTGTATATGACGGTAACGAACATTCCCGGCCGTGCCGAATGGGTACCCGGCCTGCTTAAAGTAGAGCAGGACATACCTGCAGTATTTATCGGGAGCGTGCATTACTGCACATTTGAAGACTACCAGGCGATCATCTCTCCTCTGCGGGTTTCAATATCCGACGAAGCGATCTTCTATGCCGAAAGCTGCAGCATCCCGGAAATGGACCTTTCCCTGGTCTACGAGTTTGCATTTAATAAACTGGATGAAAAATCCTGCCTGGTTGCCTGCCGCTTTTTGAACAACGGCCCTTCCCCGCTCCCGGAAGATATAAATGCCGACTTATTAAACCAATTGCAGGCATTCGCAGAAAAACTGGAAGCCTATTGTGAAAAGACAGAAGGCTCTTTTTTCTGATCGGGCCTCATATCATCCAAATATCCAGCAACCAAATTTTTTAAAGCGGCTGCTATCTTCCCACCAGTTCAGGCCCGTGAAATACTTTTTATTTCTTGCGCCGGCTTGCGATTGCAGGGGTGACAGAACATTTGTACCATTTCGTTTGGCCATGTGCTGATCATTTTCCGGCACTACTGCCACAATATGCCCGGGGTTACTCATATTAATACGCTGTCCAACGATGATACCCAGCTTCCCTTTATTCACTTCGTTCTGCAAGGCGGTCAGGTCAAACAAACGCTGCCATCCAAAGGATATGCCATACTGATCAAACCAGTTACAGATCAGGTTGGCGGTATATTCCGTTATATTCTGATCATACTTAGGCACGAGGGTTTGTCCTTGCTGCAACTGAACAATGGCCCCTGCCGTCCACCAAACCCTGGGAAGATAAGCCCCCAGGCAATAAGCTACGTCGTAGGCGTATATATTGCAGTAGGTGCTGCCGCCTCCCGGCGCATAGCGGGCGCTATGTTCTACATCCAGGTATTCCACCAGGTTATGTATGGCAGCACACCGCTCCGTCTCTCCCTGGATCTGGTTTAATGCCACCTTTAACAGACCCGGTTCATTCAGCGGATATGCCCTGCCGTTGACCTGGCTGCGGCTGATCTTGCGGTCGCCTGGCGGATAATGCACAGCCGGTATCGCAGTAGTAGTTGCAGGCTGGTCTTCGGGAAGCTCCAGCGAGGTAGATTGCAGGAATTTACGGGAAGCAAAGCCCTGCGTCAATGTTTTGCCTAACATGACTTTTACCTTCAGCCAGCCGGGCGCCTCTTCCCCATTCAGGCTTTCCACCACCGTATCCGGCGGCATAACGGCGATCACATTGCCCTGGGCAATTGCTGGCTGATTGCGCAGATTCAGAAAATCTGTGGTGATAAAATTGTTCATATACTATTCTTTTATCAGGGGTTGTTCACCATTTACATGCTCGGGCGCATCCGGTACAATATCCTCCTCTGTCAGGGTATCAGCGGCAAGCTGCTGCGCCCCGTTATCAGCTCCATTCGTCCCGGCGCCTTTCACTGCCAGCGGAAATGTTTTGGGCTCTTTTCCCTTTTCAAATTGTATAGAGAGCGTAACGGATTCCTTGTCTTTTAATTCGTCGGGGAGCGTATACGTAAAGCTGATACTATCGGGCTTGATGTCCGGCGTAGCCGTAATGGGTTGTCCCTCGATCATGATAGTGGCTTTCTCTTTGTCCAGCTGTGTTCCTGAAAGTGTGATCAATACTGCTTTTCCTGCCTCGAGCGGGTCTGCCTTTACAGCCACTACCTTGGGAAGATTATTCTCCAGTGCATCCGGGCGTTCTTCTTTGGGTTTCAACAGTACATCAAAAAGCTCTTTCAGCTTCAATGTTGATCGGTCTGTAAAGAGACCGGCCATCACAGAAAGTGTCATCAGCCCGTAGATGTTAATATTGGAGCTGGCATCACTCATGTTCAAAAAGCCGCCCCGGAAAACAAAGTAGAGGGTGATGGCCAGTGCGGCAGCTGAAAATGGTTTGACGAAATACCACAGCGTCCAGCTTTTCCTGAATTTGCCCGATCCTACATAGGTAGTAAAGGAAGCGGCGATGTAGATCATATTGCCCAGGAATCCGCCAAAGGCCACGAGGATCAGCAGGAGGGTGTTAATATGCATCCCTGGTGTATTGTCCGTCAACAATTTTACATGGAACCATCTAAAGGAATAAAATGTATGCTGATCATCAGTTGCCGTAGGCATCCGGTCGGGCCAATGACCAACGATGAATAATGCACTGCCTAATGTAAAAACGATGAGGGCAAGACCGGCCCAGAATTTACCGCGTGGCGTAATTTCGTTGCCACTATGGTCCTGGTAGATGGGGGCTTTGTAGGGAACGGGCATAATATGTGTAATTTTTATTCGGGGATTAGGGATGAATATAATTGACTCTCAGAAAAGCAATGACAAAAAACAACCTGACAGATCTATGCCTCCAATAAGGCATCCCAATAAAAAGATGGCTAAAAGAAAGATAACCGAGATGAAGTATTTGGAGCTAACATCAGGGTTCGTAATATATAATGTAGCCGAAGATAATAAAAAAAAAGAATACGCCGTACAATGTATACTGATTTATTACTTTGAACGGCCTGCATCTTCATCTATAACTTGCTGCAACGCATGGATAAACGGCACATCTGCTTCATCAAATTGCTCCTGCAGCCAGCCTTTTTGGCTATTCCAGGTTAACAGGAAACTATGCAGCCTGGGGTGATGATCAACGATCACTGTGTATACCATATCCGACATTTGGTCTGGTCCCTTGCCCAGGAACGCTGTATTCGTAAAATACCTGCCCGTATATCCCATTATATTCGAAAATTGCCTCATGTTAAATCCTTTTCTGATTCTAGCCCTGCACTGCCGTCAACGGCGTTTAGCTTTCTCTTTCTTCAGCCGCGCCGTGACCCAGTCTTTCCGGTGCTTCCATTTCTCCAGCACCGGGTTGTCATCTTTTACGATGCCCTTTTTGTCCAGTAATCCAAGGCTTTTTGCAAGCGACTTAGCCACCCGCGCAGCTTTCCTGTTTTCCTGCAGCCATTGCTGCTGCTCCTGCCGGTGATGGGTATCAAATGCCTGCAACGCGAGGTGGATAATCTTCAGCTCGCCGGCATAATCTTTTGATTTTCTATGGAGGATCATCAGGCGTTGCCAGGCGTCTTCAGCCAGGGGGGCATTAGCTACTACCTGTTTATACAGCGCAAGGGCGTTGTCCGTTTCACCTTGCTGTTCCGCCTCACGGGCTGCTGTCATTAGCTGGCGCTTAGATATTTGCTTTCTGACTGGCATACTCAAATAATATCAATGCCTGTGCCAATCGTTTCGAATATTATTCCCCACTTACAGTAAACTGCAAATACAGATCATCCTCCTCATAGGCATTCTCAAACGCCTGCAAGTCCGCGGGGGTCATTTTTTTGCGCTCCTTCATCAGTCTTGGGCCTACCTCAACACTTTTATCCTTATCATAAAATACCCCATTCTCATTCATTATCAGCAAGCGCCCTTTTGTTTTGGCAACAAGGGCCTTCAACAGTGCATAGTTAGGCATCGTGCCAAGCCATTTAGAACTGATGACGTCATAGTCGAGGGTAGCCATGGCAACAAGGTCGGGGTGATTCATCATATTCAAGCCCAATCGTTCAGCCGTTCCATGGTGGCTTAAATGATGCGCCACTTTGTAAAAAACGGTGCGATCCAGCAAGTCTGCTGTAAAATGCAAGTCCTCCTTTCTGCTTTCAACTTCCCAGGGGATGTTATGCCAGCTGGCCCAGCTTCCATATTCAGCATCTCCCGGGAACAACAATACCCTGCCACTGTCCTCAAATTCAATGGCCAATGCAAGGCTGAGATTATTGGTAATGCTGTTGATCCGCAAAGCCAGGCTCCCAGCGCTGTTCAGCCAGTCTGTATCGATCCGTCGCCATGCATCTGACGCAGCATGATAGGCTTTGTACGATAATGATCCCTTATCATCAGACAGGTAGCGCTTATCAAATGGCGTAGCATCGCAGGCGCCATCCTCCTGGCTTAAAATAGCGGCGGCAAAGGCGTCCGATCCTGATAATTTATTGTTGTGCTCATAAGATTCTCCTTTTTTACCCTCCTGTACTTTGGCCTCATTTTCCCATGACAGCGGCGGACCTAATACATACATTTTAATTCCATCCAGCTTATCTAACTTTTCTATGATGTCGCCCGGACTAAAATACTCGATATTGTCTTTCGCAATATCTTCCTTTACTACCTTCATGCCTGCCAGCGCTCCAACATACTCGCCATCGGCGACATTATTCTGCAGTTCATTGAGCTCAGCTATCGCAGCGGCCAATTGCTGGCGCGCATGCAGGATATGACCGCCATCCTGTTCCCCCTTCATCTGCAGCTGATAATCGTTATCCGACACAACAGATTGCAGCTTCTGTGCTGCCATGGCCAATGCTTTCTTCTTATCTCCGTAGTCCTTTTTCCATTTTTTTACTTTTGTATTTTTATCATTCTCCGGCCAGCCCATCCAGATCCGGTCAATACTAAAATTGTTCTTTAACAATTCCCGGCAAACATCAAAGCCGTGCACATGGTCTTTGTGCTCGTGGGTGATCACCAGCACATCAATATGGTTTTCCACGTAGGCCTTCAGGTCTGTGATATATTTAGTCAAATCCGCCTGGCTCCCGGACCAGGTACCGCAATCGATCATTAACTTAAACTGTACGTCCTCACCCGCAAGGAACTTCAATATAAAACAGTCCCCGGTACCCATGCGGTACATCCTTACAACGACGTTGGTAATTTTTCCCATGCTGATAAAGTTTTAGTGTTGATGCAGGAAAGCAAAGGGTTCATTCAGATTATTGGCAATTTCCTTTCCGTAATAGGCATTAAACTCATTCATATGCATAGCAGCCTCCTGTTGGCAGCCGTATTGATGCCCGATCCTTTTCCGGTCTATTTGCCGCTGGCCACGCTCCAGGAGCTCCATATCGAGCAGGGGCCTGCTGATCGCATATTTTAATGTCAGCGAATCCAGATCGAAAATAAGTGTACAACCACCCCACAATACAAAGCCATTATCCGGTTGTTCGTCTTCATCCGGACGGTAATACTTTTCAAATTCACCATCCTTCACCACCACACCAGAACGTTGGATGATGGAAAAGATAATCTGGTTGATCTGGTTATTATTCGGTCCTACACGGGATACAAGCCGCAGCCTGTGTACCTGGAATGAAGGCGCCGGTTCGCTTCCTGCATACGCTTTAGAAGTACGAATGCCCAGTTGCTGCCATTCCCTGCTAAATACGATACCAGTCAGGCGCTCAAATTCCAGGGAACCCTCAAACTTCTTAGTAAGGCGTTCATGAAGGCTCAGATCCCGGCCGCCCATAAATTTCCTGGATTCTTCATAGATCTTACGCCGGTCTGTTTCATACATGATCGCGTCCCTGTAATCCCGCAGAAAATTACTGATGATGAAAAACAGATTTCCCATTTCTTCCGTTACCGGCGGCTTGAGCGGATGCCGTAAACTCTCTACGCTTAAGGTTTTGATCCCCTGCGGATAAATACCCCTGCGCCGGAATGCATCAATAAAATAGAGGCGGTAATTCCTGGTATCATCTGCTACCAGGTCTGCATCGGCGGTAATAATAGCCCTTAAATAATCCCCAAAGGTAATATCTACCGGCGGGCAATAATCAAGCGCCCGGATACACATCTGCAACACATGCCTGGCTGCTTTTGCCGCCTCTCCCGCCAGGCGGTTTACCAGGTCGGGATGCAGCTCCCCCTGCGGCAAAACACCGGTTCCATTAGAAGCGATCCGCAAAAGGTCTGCTACCTGGTTCTTATAAATATTAATATAGGCTTCAAAAACCGCTGCCACCAGAATACTGCCACGCGCATGCGGTTCCATTACTGTTCTATACTCGTCAGGGCTCGGTTTCCTGGGGCTCCACTGTCCCGTAACCACATCTGTGCTTCCAATAGCATCCCGCAGGCTGCCATAACTGCCGATCGCCGTTCCAAACTCCTGCGCCAGTTTTCCCAGTAAATTCTGTGCACCCAAATCTCCACGGGTTTCCGCAATTTGCTTCTTCAACACTTCCGGAAAAGTAAAATGCTGAAATAAGGCCACAATGTCCGCGAACGCTTCGTGGAATGCCAGTACATCGTGGTTGGAAGGATTATTGTAATGGCGGTGCATGCCATCCAGGATCGCATGTGTGGTCTCATGCGCGATGATATCATGGCTCAGGCAGGTGAAGACCAGGGAACCGGGCATTTGCAAACTGCTGTCAGCCGGTGTGGATGAAAAATAGCCGAATAACAAGGCTTTCTTTTGCGGGCTATAATAGGCATTCGCCTCCCTTAATGCATGCGGATAGATACGCAGGCGCTGCACATACCCGAAATATTCTTTGTCTGCCAACCTCCTGGCCGACCAGATCACTTTACGTCCCAGCGCCAATTCAAAATTTTTGATCGTCGTCATTACAACGGCATACACCATTTGCTGATGAAACTGCGGATTACTTTCACTGGGATCTAATCCGTCCTGCGCCAGAATGTAAGGCTCATTCAGATCTACAGGTTCATAGAATTTAGCAATGGTGGGATCAAAGTCGATCACTTCAACATATTCCCCGATGGGACCTGGTCCTTCGTCTCCTTCTCTTGGCGGTACGGATGACCGTAACTCCTCCCAGGGTACTTTATAAACGATCGAATTAATGTCGGCTGTCTCGGCTCGTTGTGAAAGAGAGGGGTCAAATGCATAACCACGCAGCTTTCGGAAAGGTGGCTTATTGGTATTCATATGAGAAAAGCGTTAAAAATGTTGCGTTATTTTCAAATTACATGCGCTTGCGTTGCAGGCCAGCGGAGGCAAGGGGCCGTTTATAAAAGCAATGTGGCCATTCGATGTATCTTTTGAGAGAGATGTCCATCCGGCGTTCACATGTGCTGCAACCGCCGTGCTCTTTGGATGACTATAAGTATTTGTTGAACCGTATGAATAAGCAATTGCGTTCACGCCATTTGGAGATATCACCGGGGCATTCCCATGATCAAAATTAGCGCCGTGATGAGTAGCTACAAGGCCGTCAAAGGTAAGGGAGCTAATGCCAGGTATGTAGGTATAAGCAGCATCGGCCGGTAACAATACTTCTTTAATACCGCCTACAGTAGCTGGAAGACTCACCCAAAAAGCAAGTCCGGTGTGATTTTTCTTGCCAGAAGGGCCATTACACAATATAACTTTACCCCATCGGATCGTTAGTTGTGGTAATAAAGATGGCCAGATCAGTTTCTTTCCGCTAAGCGCCAGGAAAAATTTTAAATGTACGGGGCCAATTTTTTGTCGTGGCACCACCCAATCCTTAGATTGGTAGGCAATATTCATTTTTGCAGATTGATAGTGATCCGTATCCCAATGGGAAAGCAGGATAGATGGCTTGTTAGTAAAACAATAAGAAAGACAGGTAGGATAAGTATGTTTGTTAGCATAGCAGCCGCCACCCAGATCAAAATAGAGCATTGGCTTGCAACCATAGTCGCAAATGGCATTACAATTACCCTGCCCTACGTTATATACGGAAGCAAATTCCGCAAAACTCAAATTACTTCCTTCCAGTGTATCCAAGAGTTCCCGCTCACTTGCATCAGGAAAAGTTGCCAGCGATACCTGCTCCTCTAATAATAACCTGGTGGGATCACGAGGCTCCATTGGGTCGATGCCGTTTATATATATTGGAGCAGGCCCGTCGTTCCCTTCCACAAACAATTGCCCGGGCAGCCCCTCCTCGCTGGTATTGGTATGCAAGGTTACCCAGGTAGATTCTGTATCTAAAAAATCTTCTACCGCGAAATACTGTCTTATTCTTGCTGCTGTATTGTTCAGTGTTATTACCTGGTCCCGGTTCTCCCTGATACCGTTGAAAAAATCTTTAATAGGCAAACCCAATATTCCATCTGTGAATCCCTGCTCAAGACAATGGAATTCGAAGAACCAGCGCTTTTCATCATCTTCTACTTTATCGATGACAGCATAATAAACTGTGTTAGGCATATTATTTGGGGTTGAGACTGGTTAGTATAAGGATACCCGAATATAACCATTTTCGCCGCATTTCCAAGAATTCCTTAAATTCCCATTGCAGTTCATCCGCTATAACAATGTCGAGCTCCAACCACCTCTTCTATTCCCACCTCCCCGTCAATCGCATCCCCCTCAGCGATCTCCTCACCGAGGACCACCTCTTCTATCCCATTCCTGCCGACTGGCACGTGATCATTACCGACATCAAGGGCTCTACCTCCGCCGTTCAATCCGGCCAGCACCAAACCGTCAACCTCGTTGCCACTGGCAGCATCGTAGCCGTACTAAACATCAGTTTCAAAGCCAACATCACCATTCCCTTTTTCTTCGGTGGCGACGGCGCCACCTTCATCGTTCCCCCTGCCGTGAAAGACAGCGCCATGCACGCCCTTCAGCTATACAAACAACACACCATTGACAACTTCAATCTTGAGCTTCGCGTAGGCTGCATCCCTGTAAAAGACATCTATGCCGCCGGACACGAGCTCAAAGTCACAAAATTTAATAGCTCCGGCAACTTCTCCATCCCTATCATACTAGGCAATGGCCTTAGTTATGCCGAAGGCCTCATAAAAGGAGTAGATTACATATATCCAGACCAACCGCCGCAAACCGAAGCATTAGACCTCTCCGGCATGCAATGCCGTTGGGACCGCATCAAACCACCCGAAAACAATCACGAAGTACTGACCCTGATCGTCAGCGCCGCCCAAGGCATCCACCAGGCCGCCGCCTACCGTGATGTAATACTTTATATCGATGAGATCTACGGCAGCCCCGAAAAAAGGCAGCCCATTTCCGTAGCCCGGCTCCGGCTCAAAGCTACCTTCACCCGGCTCGGACTGGAAATACGCGCCCGCTTCGGCAGGATGAAGTTCCTTAGCCTCATACAAACCTGGTTCACCACCTCCCTTGGCTATCTCTATTTTCAAACAAAACCCGGTAAAACTTACCTCAGCCGCCTGGTAGAAATGTCAGACACGCTGGTCATAGATGGGAAAATAAATACCGTGATCTCCGGTACCGAACAACAACGCCTGCTGCTCGAAGCGGCCTTGAACACCCTTGAGCAGGCCGGCCACATCCGTTATGGGTTTTATGTAAGCAGCGAATCCATCATGTCCTGCTACGTGCGGGATATGAAAGACGATCACATTCATTTTGTAGACGGCGCGGAAGGCGGCTATACAAAAGCAGCCGGCATTCTCAAATTAAAACTCCGTTGAAATCGCTACTCCTGTTTCTTAAACAAGATATTCTTAATCCTCCCATTTGTCAACCTGAAACCCACTATCTTCCCCTGCCCATCTTTAAAAAACTCAATCGTACCATTATTGCTGCTAAACTTTCCCTCCTTCACCATATCCGGCTCAAAAATAAACTCCCCCAAACGCATATGATGCGCAGTTAATTTCCCCTTCTCTACCGAAAGCCTGTACGCTGTTTCCAGCTCCTCGCTATAATAGATACCCGCACAACTATCCAACGCAGCAGGGTTCACGCTAACAGGGATGACTCTTGGGGCGATAATATTCCTGTATTTCAGCGACGCTGCCTGCTCTTTTACCTCCCTGAAAGTAACAGACGAGCCATAAGCCTGCACCCAAAGCACCGTATCAGATTTTACCTCCGTCGGGAACTTGTCCTCCCCATTTGCCTGCACCATCATACGGCCGTCCTCCAGCGTAAAAGTGACATACCAGTTAGTGCCCAGCTGATAGCTGCCGGTATACTTTCCCAATAATGCCGTATCTGCCTTAATAGTGGGCATGCGGCTCAGATCTTCGTGCCAGGGGGCTCCCCCTCCTTTGATCTTATCTTTCAGGAACACCTTTGCAATAGCCATCGCGTTAAAATACACGTTGAAATCACCGTAGTTGCTCAGCAGGATAATACCCAGCCGTTGATCCGGGTAATTGGTAATGATGGTACGAAAACCTGCCCAACCACCGTCATGAGAGATATTAACAAGACTATCATGATTCGTCACCTCCAGGCCGTATGCATAATCAATCTTCTTTTTGTTATTCAGCTCACCTGTTTCGATCATCCTTACATACACCGGGTCTTTCCGCTCCAGCGCCTGTTGAAAGTGGATCACCCATTTAGCCAGGTCTTCTGCTGTGGTAAATATCGAGCTGGAGCCATAAGCCGTCAGCGCATCATTGCTCCGGTACCAGGTACTACCATCGCCATTATACGAGCTGGCCGCTTGCTTGATCACCTTTGAATAATCTTCTATCGACCGGGACGACCGCATATCCAATGGCTTAAAAACATGCTCATCCAACCATGCCGCATATGTCTGACCGCTCACTTTGGCTACTATCGCCGCCAGTAAATTATATCCCGTATTGGAATAAGAGTACTGCGATCCCGGATCAAAATCCAGCTCCTGCTGCTTTTTCACCATCCGCATAATGTCTTCATAACGGAAACTTTCATCCCATCGCCAGCCTGCCGCATGCAAAGTAGCCGGCCAGTCTCTTAGTCCGCTGATATGGTGAACCAGGTGACGGATCGTAATCGGTTTTCCAAACTGCGGTACCTCCGGCAGGTATTGATGGATATCATCATCCAAGGAGATCTTCCCTTCCTGTATCAACGTTGAAATGGCAAAACCTGCAAACTGCTTTGATACGGAGGCGATATCAAACACTGTTGCCGGGGTAATGGGCACATCATACTCCAGGTTCGCCATGCCATAGCCTTTTTTCAACACCACCTTTCCATCCTTGACCACCAGGACCGCCACACCCGGACTTCCCGGTTTAGCATATTTTTTAAACAGGGAATCTACCGTGGCTTGTAATGATGGGTTTTGCTGCGCGGCACAAGACAAAGCGCCTAAAAGCAGCAGAAAGATGCAAAGTAGTCTCATAGTGTGTGCTTATTGGGTGTTACTTGACAGTTATATAAGGACGGCCTGTGTTGGTGAAAGTTGCATTCGGTTTACAAACGATTAACATTCCACCTTCTATATTACACTCCTTTACCACTGCTGGTTTCAGGTCATATATTTATTCAAGTTATGATGTAAGGCTGAAAATATTTTTTGGGCGTTTATGATTTTATTTACATTTGCTTTGCCGTCGGCAGCTGAATAGTTGCTTAATCGGGTATAGCATACCTCTTAGGTATAGCTCTATATGTATTTTAGAAGACGTTGTAGTTAATATTTGCATGGCTGTTAGCTAGCATATATTATCGGATGTTTGTACATATTGAGCTCTGTCTAAGGGGATTTTTATTTTAGGGCATTTACGAAAATGCATGGATCTCCCAAAAGAGCTCCTGCAGCTTAGATGAATCCTGTCGAACCGCGCCAATCCTGGCGCAAAAAATGGCGAAGAAGGCTACTGCTAATAGCCGAACTTCGCCCGTTTATCTTCCTTATCCTGGAAATTCTGCTATGGATAAAGGAACATTTTTAATCTGGGAATCGGGGCTGCATATCTATGCAGCTTCTTTTCGTATACAAAAGTATGCATTTAGCCCGCATTTACCCCCAAAATACCAGCTCCCCCAAAAATCCCTACCTTTGTACCCTCATGAAATTCGAACAATACCGCATCGCAGAAGAGATCAAACGCAGCCTGGCAGAAAACGGCTTTAAACGTCCTACCGACATCCAATACAAGGCCATCCCATCCATCCTGAAAGGTGACGATGTACTGGCCATCGCCCAAACCGGCACCGGCAAAACCGCCGCCTTCGCCATCCCCATCCTCCAGCTGCTGCAGCAGCAAAGCCGCTCCCGCACCAAAGGCGAGGTAAAATGCCTGGTGATGGTGCCCACCCGCGAGCTGGCCATCCAGATCTCTGACGTCTTCAAGCAGATCGGTAAATACACCCGGGTAGATATCATGGCCCTCACCGGCGGCATGGAACAGGACGCCCAGGTCAAAAAGCTGGACAAAGGCGTAGACGTGCTGATCGCTACCCCCGGACGCATGTTCTCCCTCATCAGCCAGGGCCACCTGGACCTTTCCTACGTGCAAACCCTCATCCTGGATGAGGCCGACCATATGCTGGACCTCGGCTTTATCCGCGACATCCGCGACGTGATGAAGCACCTGCCCCCCAAACACCAAACGCTGTTCTTTTCCGCTACCATCGACGAAGAGATCAAGGACCTGGCCTATTCCATCGTCCGCAACCCGATCCGGATCCAGATCTCCCCGGAAGATCCCATTTCCAAGAACGTGAACCACGCCGTGGCCTTCGTGGAAATGGATGATAAACGCTTCTTCCTCGAACGCCTGGTAAAGGAATTCCCGGAAAACAAGATCCTGGTGTTCGTTCGCACCAAAGTACGCGCCGAGCGCGTAGCCGCCGCCATGGAACGTGTAGGCGTCAAAAGCCTCATCATGCACGGTGGCCGTGAGCAGGACGACCGCCTCGCCGTGATGAACGAATTCAAAAAAGGCGAGGTCAAAATACTGATCACTACCGACGTGAACGCCCGCGGCATCGACATCCCCAATGTAGACTACGTAGTGAACTACGATCTGCCAGAAGAACCCGAAAAATACGTGCACCGCGTAGGCCGCACCGGCCGCGGCGTACAGAAAGGCCAGGCCGTTACCTTCTGCAGCACGGAAGAAAAGCCGGTACTGGAAGAGATCCAGGCCTATATCGGCAAAGAGATCCAGGTAATGAAGATCGACAAGAACGACTACCGCGAAACCATCGCCTTCTCCGAAGACATCCCCAACGAGAACTGGCAGCTGCTCATTGACGAACATGAAAAAGCATTGAAGGAGAACAAACGGAAAAAGAAAAAGAAATAATTCTATCTTTAAGCAGCTACTCAAACCATTATGACAGGCATGAACTTTCCACGTGCACTGGCACTGTTGCTGCTGGTGACTATATTAGGGCATAGCGCCTCCGCCCAGGAACAATGGGTTTCGCTGTTTAACGGCAAAGACATTAATGACTGGATCGTGAAGATCCATCACCATGAAACCGGTGATAATTTCGGGAACACTTTCCGTGTACAGGACAGCATGATCCAGGTGCGTTACGACCAATATGGCGATAACTTTAACGAGCAATTCGGCCACCTCTATTTCAAAACACCCTTCTCATATTATCATCTTAAACTGGAATACCGCTTTACCGGCCAATGGATGAAAACCGCGCCCATTTATACCTTGCTGAACAGCGGCCTGATGTATCATTCGCAGGATCCGCGCACTATGCCGAAAGAGCAGGACTGGCCCATTTCCATCGAAATGCAGTTCCTCGCCGGCCTGGGTGACGGACAGCCCCGCCCTACCGGCAATATGTGCTCCCCGGGTACGCATATTGTTTACAAGGGCAAGCTGGACACCCGCCACTGCATCAATTCCAGCTCCAAGACCTACGATAAGAGTGAGTGGATCAAAGCTGAACTGATCGTGCTGGGCGACTCCCTGATCACGCATATTATCAACGGCGATACCGTGCTGCAGTATTCCAAGCCGCAGATCGGCGGCCCCGTCGTGAACCGCTACGATCCTAAGCAGAAACAGGATGGCAAACTATTGTCTTCCGGTTACATCGCCCTCCAGAGCGAAGGCCAGGAAATTGATTTCCGGAATATCCAGATCCTGAACCTGGACCCGAAGAAAGCCTCAAAATAACCGCTATAAATCCCTTTCACATGAGTAACATTCCCTTCAAAGTAATCGACTGGAGTACTATTTCACCTACAGAAAATAAAGGCCTGCAAGGCGCCTCCAGCGCCCAGGCATTGCAATTCCCCGGCTTAAAGCTGCGGATCGTGACCTATTCACCCGGATACCTGGCAGATCACTGGTGCACCAAAGGACATATCGTGCATTGCCTGGAAGGTGAGTTCGTCACAGAGCATGAGAACGGGCAGGCCTATACTTTAAAAGAAGGTATGACGTATATCGTATCGGATGATCTGAGCTCACACCGGTCTAAAACGAAGGCCGGCGTTAAACTGCTTATTATCGATGGGGATTTTTTAAAGTGATACCTGCCACCCGGTATTGAAACAGCCGCTATTTTTTTGCAATAGATAGTACCTATTTAAGCCCATCGCGTTCTATACTAATGTAGTCATTACATTACCAGAACGCATGATCTATGGACAATTTACCAGACGATTTCTTAGGAGAAATACAAGATCTGTTAAGCGAGGGTGTCCCAAAAACGACGGATGCGGCATTCGAAGCAGCAGGTAAAGAAATAGGCAAAGAGGTAGGCAAACAGATTGTCGCCCACCAGTTCGACAACAATACCGCCCCGCATCCCGTCCGCAACTGGCGCCAAAAATTGCGTACCACCCTCAAACGTCGTTCTACCATACCTGCCCTGATCCTTATCATTACGATAACCGGCCTGCTACGCCATGCAACAATTGTCGCCAAAAGCCAACAGGGCTATGAAACCATATACCTGATCATCGGCAAACATAAATTCCCCCTTCACAGCATGATGTCAGGCGATAATAAGGACCAGGAGCTACGTTACGATTCCGTTATGAACAGGGTTCCCCGGGAAGTACGGGATGATGATGGCGAAAGCATAATAAGCGTTGGTCCCGGAAGAAAGATACTTCGGATGTGGCTACCGGACAGTATTCTGCTTATTTTAGGCCCCTCTTCGCGGGTAGTGCTCAGCAAAGACTTCGAAAACGGTACACGTTCACTCTTGCTGGTGGGGAAGGCCATATTCCAGGTGCCGCTTCGCAGCCAGGCCTTGAATATCAGGACTAACAACAATCAAACGATCGCCGTAAAAAAAGGACTGGTAGCTGTTACCGCCTATCCGGAAGCAGATTATGAAGCCGCTTTAATTGAGGGTGATATGTTAGTAGAGATTAACCAAAAAAACCACGTCCCTGCCCCAGGCAGGGCGGTGATCCAGGAATGGGACACAAAGAAAGTATCGTCCCAAGATATTGACACCGCTATGACGCTGTCATGGAAGAAAGGGTGTTATCCTTATATCAAAGAACCACTATATGAAGTATTCAGGCAGCTCGAAAGAATATACCCTGAACGGATCATCGTGGAAGATGACGAAACAGGCTTTCTGCCCTATTCCGGTCTTATCTGTAAGGATCATTCATTGGTGGATGTCTTAGAAAGCATGGAAGACATTGGATTCGGATTTGACAAACGCGGCGACATCCACGTTTGGAAAGTGACAAAAACTAAATTGCCAGCATCTCCCTTTTTCAAATGAACCGCTTCGATTACGATAATTTTCTGTCATTACTGCTCCGTTACATGGACAGGCAGGTAAGCCGTTCCGAAAGGCAGTATGTAGAACGCGCCCTGAAAGAGAGCGAGGATGCCCGGCAGTTGATGAAGGATGTAAAGGATAGCCTGTCATGGGATATCTCCAGCTTATTGCCTGAGGGCCATTCTCTTCCGGGGAAGAAGCTACATAGAAAGCGAGCCCCGGCATACTCCAGATTATTTGTATGCTGTGGCATATTGGCAATTGTCATTGGCGGTCTCCTGTTCAACATGTATCCAGGCTTATGGGGGCCATATAAAAAAGCGGAAAAGGAATTACAAATTACGGAAGCTCCCAACGAATCTTCCCAACGACCACGTATCTCGCTCGGAGCAGAAGCTGAGATCATTTCAGAAAATGGCTATACCCGTATCATCTCCAAACCAGACCTCACCGTTAACAAATGGCACTATGTGATTGTTCCCAGGGGATGTACATTCAGGATTAAGCTACCAGACGATACCAAAGTACAGCTAAACGCAGATTCCAAGCTGCGGTTTCCGGCTAACTTCTCCAGCACCAACCGGGAAGTATACCTGGAAGGTGAAGCTTACTTCGAATTAAGCCCGGATAGCAGCAGCATGTTTGTGGTACATACCAGGCACGGGGATCTGACATCGCATGCCACTACCTTCAATGTGGAAGCCTACCCCGATGAAGATCAATGTGTGGTATCTGTAATATCCGGTAGCGTTGCTGTAACAAAAAAGCCACAAAAAACAGTCTCTCTAAAGGCTGGGCAAGCCCTAACTATCGCCGGCAATGAGCCTAACTTCCATATCACCTCTTTTGACGCAGCTGTAATCACCAGCCGCCTGGAAGGAAAATACTTTTTCTTTAGTAAAAACATCGTCGATATTTGCCGGCTTATAGAACGGGTATACAATACTACTATTGTAATTGACAGGAGCGAAATCAACCGCAACCATTTTTCGGGTGCATTTTCTTCAGACTTGCCTGTAGAAATCATCCTCGAGGATTTGTCAGGAACTGGGTTCGTCAGCTATTACCGGGACTCAAAAGGCCGCTGGCACCTGAAATAAAGGCGGCTCATATGCTGCAGCCTACTACTTATCCGATCCTGGCTCATACCCCTCCAGGTAAAAATCCAGATCTGCCTCAGTAACATTCGCAAATACACAAGCCGCGATCATCTGTCCCGCAAAAGAGATGATATCCACCATTTTACGTACATTATAATACTTGCCCAATTTATCAAACAGCTCCTGGTCTGTTTTGCCATGATTGGCAGCGATGGCTTTACCGAAATCTGTCAGCAATTGTTCTTTTTCTGTAAACTGGATCTCTTCCGGATCTTCTCCGGCATCCAGGATGAACTTTCGGAAGTAAGTAGTCCAGAGCAAACAATTGCTCGCCTTGGATATCGAATGAGCATACAGGTTAGCAAGGCGCTCTCCAAGGATGATCCTCATATCATCATATACAATGTACCATTGCATGTACACTTCAAAAGCTGTCAGCGAATATCCCAGGATGCCTTTCATGTTGGTAATACGGGTTTTGAAACGAATGCAGTGCCGCTCAAATTGGGAGATGACTAAAGTTGAAGCGGTCTCTGAGTTTAAAGGGGTAATTCTGGCCATTTTGAGGTAGGGTTTGTTGAGCAGTAAGGTACGAAAATAAGATCTAAGGCGCTCTATTTTGCGCTTTTTCGGTAATTGTCTATTTTAGCAAACATCCCATACCTTATTGCATCAATATGAAGAAAATACTGACATTTCTAAACTCACAGCTTGGCACTTTAATACTGGGTTTCTTACTTACTACAATTGTTGGAACATTAATCGCAGACAGAATTCAAAAAAACAATAAAGAAAATGACCTCCTAATTGAGCGGGAAAGGCAGAATTCCGCCTGGCAAAGAGATAAGAAATATGAGCTATTCAGAAGAAAACTGGATGATGGAGAAAAGCTGATCGATGAGCTCTCTAATTTAATGAATGTCCGGTTCTTTAAAATGCAAAATACCTTCATCAACATATCTTCCAATAATATCACACCTGCCCAATGGAATGACTATTATAGAAGCGTGGAGGACTGGAATGTAAAAATGCCGGTAATACGAAATAAAATAAAGCGGCTTTTATCAGATTCGCTATCGATGGCCTTGAACAACTATGAAACAGATGATCCCAATTTATCGAAGGCTACCAGCATTCACGGAATGTTTTATTTAACGCACAGGGCATTACTGAATTATTATACTCATCACGCTGGTGGTAACAAGGAGCTTAAAACTAAAGTAAATGAAATGCTTCGGGATCTGGATTTTGAAACTGATAATTACATTGATGTAATCTCCGATACCTATTTAAAAGCTGCACTGAACTTCGAGATTCGTCTTGACAGTCTATCCGGCAGCAAGCCAGCCTCTGCGGAAGAATAAAAGTAGCGGCAGGGCAAAGACTGCCACTACTTTTATCATTCTATTGTACGAGGTAATAAGGATTAACACAGGAGGTTCCCTGGTACCAGGTTCTGGTTACAGAGCCAGAGGTAGAAGTACAGAGCACTCCGGTATTAATAGCAGTGCAGTTCTCAGGCATCGTTTGTGGCAGAAAGCAGCTTGAAGAGCCTGTTTCCTTAAAACGCGCAGTTACAAATCGCTTGCTCGCTATAGCGCTCGTAAGTGACAGCAATAAAGCAAATAGACAGACACCCCCCACGGGCTTAAAGTTGGTACGTTTCATGGTATAAAATTTAAAGGTTAATGAGAATAAACAGTTGCATAAGAATGCAATCAATTTTCGGCGGGAGCAGCAAATGCGGAGTTAGTAAAACAAGGGTAGAAAATAGGAGTAGCAAATATGGTTAACAAGCGTGCCAAGCTAAAATGAAACTTGCATTCCAGCTGTAATAACTCTCAGTGAGGGATAGTTATCCGGCCCGGCACTAATTTCAGGATCCCTACCCTTATACCTGGTGAATGTAAACAGATTAAGCCCCTGGACATACAATTTACAACTTTTAATTTTAGTTCTCATTAACTTTTTCTGTGGCAGAAAATAGGCAAGGAAAAGGGACTGCAACCTCAGGTAGCTGGCATCTGTAAGACGTCGATCGCTTTCCAATACCAGTCCATAAGCATTTGCTGCGTCGGTACCAAAATAAGCAGTATATTTTTGCACCGGAGCGAGCTCTCCTGGTTGCTGCCATCTGTCCAGCACGGTTAACGGCTGATTGCTCATGCCTCCCGGAGCATAAAACGTGGGAGCATATTGATAGCTATAATTATTCTGTTTTGTATACCTGAAGAGACAGCTTATTTCAAAATTGTGATAACGGATATGATTGTACCATCCTCCGTAAAAGAAAGGTCCCAACTCCTTACCAAATTTGCGATCACCCAGAGTAGGACCATTATTGTCAACATATTCAAACTGATAGACGCCTGTTTTGGGATCTACCCCTGTTGAATGAAAGCCCATTAGCACATCAAGTGACATATCCTCCCGATAAAAATTCTTGTAGGCTGAACGCTCTATATCTGGAAAAGATACCAGGCTGTTTTTAGGAAAGCTGAGGTTCAGATTAGTGCTCCATGTTATGGAGTTATTTCGAAAAATAACTCCTTCCAGATCAACCTCAAAACCTTTGTTCTCTACAACTGCGGGAACATTTACCGGCATGTATATATCTTTCGAAGGTTCTCGCTGGATGGTCTGGAATCGGCCCGTCAGTAACTGATCTGTACTCCTGTTATTATAGTAGCAGAAAGTGGCTAAGATCTGGTCATTAATAAATCCGAGATCAACAGCAATTTCCGCCTTACGGATCTTTTCCCAGCCATAAGAAGGAGCATAGTCAAATTTGCCTTGTTGCAATCCGTCTCTATAATACGGTAAGCCCCATACATAAGTGCCCCTGCTAAAATTCCTTACATATTGATCATTTCCAGTTAATCCATAACTACCCCGAAGCTTTCCGTAACTCAATATGCTATTTTCTCCAAACCAAGCTTCCCTACTGAATATCCAGGCAGCACCGACTGTCCCGAAATTATCATAACGATGGCTAAGCCGGGTTGACCCATCCCTGTTGATTGTCAAGGTAAGCACATATTTATCGGCATGCTTGTACTCCAGCCGGCCGTAAAAAGATTGATTCTGGAAATCCGTCTTTGTACTATCCAGTCTCGACACTGGCCCCCCAGCATTTATATCTTCCATTGATTTATCATCACCCGTATACTCCATTGCACGGTAACCGCTCTTCAGCTGCCCGTCAAACTGGAACCTGGCGCCGGCCACCAACCAGAACTGTTCCTGCCCTATTGTCTTTTTCCAACTGCCCCTCAGATCCAGTAAGCCATTCTTATACCGGTTAGTATAAAAATATGAATAGCCGTAGTCAGAATAACCTATAGAAGGAACAAATGATCTGGCGGGTACGATCTGTACCTCATCGACCTTAATATCACTCCCGCCTATGTCTGCGCTGATCACTAAATTCTTGACCGGCTCCCAGGAAGTATTCAGGAATGTTCTGAAATTGCTCGATTTAGCTTTTGTGGTTTGTAACAAAAAAGCATACGGATTATCAAATGTACTATCCGCGTAATTCAGCTTTCCGTCACGCGTATAAACCTCGGGCGTATTAGGCGGCGCGGTAGAAAAAGTAGTGAGATCAGTTGTTGGCAGATAATTCCGATCCGCAACATAATTGCCCGACAACTCCACTCTCAACTTCTGATCCTTAGAGCTATACCTTAACTGCAGCATCCCTCCCCCCTTCTTATACTTAAAATTCTCCGAAGGATACACTGTACTTTCCTGTCTATATAACCCACTCGCCCTATAACCAAAATTCTTGCTCCCTCCTTTTAGCTCAACACTCCCATCCGTAATATTCGCCGTTCCGCCGATCATTTCTTTCTGCCAATCTGTATAACGGTTCGGATCCCATTTCAGCAGATCATGATCTACTGCAGGATCCGGATCCATGCCATCATTCTTAAAGGCCTCTCTTCTCATCTCCAGGTACTGCTTCGTATCCAGGTAATGTACCAGGTTTGTTGCCTGTCCAATCCCCTGATAAAAATTCACCGTTGTAGTCACTCCTTTCGTGCTCAGATCCGCTTGCTTACTATTGATCAATATCACGCCATTCGCTCCTCTCGTTCCATACATCGCCGTTGCATCTGCATCCTTCAGGATCTGGATACTCTCAATATCATTCACTGATAATAAATTCAATGGGCTTGGCGCCACGTTGGCCCCGGTCGTCGTTCCTACATTAAAAAAATTCTCATTAAACGATACACTCGGAAAGGGTACTCCATCTACCAATATCAAGGGATCACTATTACTCTCTATACTATTCTTTCCTCTTAATCTGATCCGATACCCGCCTCCTGGCAAGCCGGTTGTCTGATTAATATATAAACCCGGTACTCTGCCCTGTAATGCGCCCAGCACATTATTTACCGGTGATTCCGCTATTTCTTTACTCTTCACCTGGCTTACAGATCCCGTCAACATTCCCTGTGCTACGCCCGTCACATTTACTTCCTGCAGCGGCGCTATCATCGGGATCATCTGTATATAAATAGAATCAGCAAATGAAGACAAGACCATCGGTTTATAGCCTGTACGCTGCACCAACAGCTTAGCATGTGGTTCAACATCCCGCAGAAAGAATTTACCATCCTTTTCCGTGCTCATTCCCTTGAGCCTGTCTGCTGTCATCACCGCTACTGCTTCCAAAGGTGCTCCTTTCTCATTCACTACCATACCGGTAACGAGGCGTTTATCCACTCCCGGTAGATAGCCCAGGTCTTCATCTCCCTCCCGCTTGTCTGCTATCACCAACACCTCTTTCCTATAACACCAGGCCATGCCCCGTTTTCTTAAGAGCCTGGCAAGCACATCATCCAGCCGTTCATTTTTAAAGTTCACTGATACTTTTTCATAACTGTTCAGCTGATCATCATTGTAGAAGGCTGTCATCCCGGTCTGTTCATATACTATCCTGAAAAAATTGTCGAACGTTATGCTTTCCTGCCGGCACGACACCTTCCTGGCGCCCGGATACCCCTGCGCACAGAGGTAATTAGCCGTAGCGGTTAAGAACAGGAAGATGAACAGTGATTTACAGGGCATATGAACAGGGGTTCATGATTGCAATAGGATTGTTAGTACTCCAAACTAAATATACGTAGCAAAGGTATGCCCGGATCCTGTATCTGCAAAAAAGCCATCTCCTACCCTGTAGTGCTGTTATATTGGTCTTTCGGTTATTTAATATGAATTCGCCCCTTATCATCAACATAATTATCTATGCCATTAGCGCGCAAATCTTCCAGAAAATCTTCCACCAAACAGTTGGTATCCAACATACCGGAAATCTCTACATTTTTAATCTCCGTTCTGTCGAAGAGTACCTTCCTTGCATAATTGTCTTCGATCATGGTGGCTACCTCACTAAGGCGTTTCTTCAGGAAGCGCAGGCTATGAGATTGCTTCTTCTCTACCTGCAGGTCTGCTTTACTGTTATAATATCTGTTGAACGCATAGATACCTGCTGCTACCGATATTGCCACGAACAGTACTGCGGCCAGCGTCATCGCCAGGGGAGGATAAACCCGCAGGCTGAAATGCTCATGAGGTGAAGTCTCCTTTGCATCCTGCCAGGCTTGCGCAGCCTTGGGATTCTCCTTAACCATCCTGCGGATGTACCTGTCTTCCTTCCAGGTGGTTTTCCGAGCCGGCTTTTTTACGATCAGGTCGATGAATTCGTCGACATTAAATGGTTTTGAAGAAGGCGCTGCTTTTGAAATCTTCTTCGGCTGTTGAAAGTGTTTCCTTAAGGACAGCATAGAGATGATTTATTTGTTTATTGTCATAATTATAATGTCCTCAGCATTGTCTCTAAGCAAAGCTGCTAGTGTTTCTCCATTTTCCTTTCCCTGCTTCTGCTCCAATCCAGGTGCACTGTACCTTCTTTATCATAATACTGCACATCCACTTCAGTGTTAGCTCTGAGCTTTTCCAAGAATGCTTCTACCGGCTCCTTTTTATCAATCTCCCCTGTAAATTTCACTTTGGCCATCCCTTCGCTGTCAAAGGTAATTTTTACTCCGTACAAACGCTCTACCGCTTTGCACACATCTGCCAGGGGCTGCATCCTGAACCTGTATAGTCCGCGCAACCAGCCCATCACCATCTCGCTCCTGAAATCCACCAGTGATGTTTCCAAACTCACCGGATCCAGCACCATTGCCTGGCAAGGCTTCAACTGTACAGCAGGCCCTTTTCCAGGGTCCACCACTACCGCCCCTGAGATCAACGACACGATGAAATGATCTTCATAGGTATTGATATTGAAATCCGTTCCCAGTACCCGTACATCCCCTTTCTTCGTATGCACAATGAAAGGACGTTGCCCGTCCTTCGCTACAGAGAAGTAAGCTTCGCCGTCTACATACACTTCCCTGCTCTTGCTGCCAAACGCAAAGGGAAAACGCAGCGCAGTCGCAGCGTTCAGGTGCACAATAGTGCCATCAGCCAGGGTAACGCTGTACATTCCCGCCGCCGGTACCCGGATGGTGTTCTGCTTTGCCGCCAGGCTGCCCGGGTTGGCCCTGAACTGCAGCATGGCTGCGTTGGTGCTGAGCAGTGCGTACCTGGTGGGGATGGTAGCCACACTGGCACCCAATAATACGCGCTCTCCTTTTGCCAGTACCAGGGTCACTCCTTTGGAGCCCCCTACTGACTGGTTATGGTGTGATCCTGAGGGAACAAGAAAGAGACTCAAAATGATGACCGCTGCCACCAGTACCGCAGCGGCGATGTTCAGGTTCCTGCGTTTACCGGGCAGGTTTAGCGGCAGGGGCGCCAATGTCTCCCTGACGGGCTCAAAGCCTTTTACTACTGTCAGCGGTCCCGCCAGCATTACGAAGTTGGGGTGCTGTTCCGCCTGTTTGGGAAAAGTTTCTTTCACATCCTGTTTAAGTTGACGAGCGGTCTCAGATCTTCTCAGGATATAGTCAATGTACCTGTCTTCGTCCCAATTGGTACAATTGTCAAGCTGGCGTAGCAATAAGAGAAGGAAATCATCCTCGTTGAAACTCATAAAAATTCTTTTGGTGTTGTGAGCATATCAGGTATGCAATAAAGATAGCTGGCATAACAGATGGCATTTCGTTGCTATACTGTCACTTTCTTTTGTTCACAAATAGGAATGTGTTAAGTTCACATACTTCCGGCGTCTACTACTTTTCCAATATATATACGTATGAAGGCTGTGTTAGGTACTATTCCATTATCACTTTTTTTAGAAAAATCTCATTTTTAACCACTGAGATGCTATTTTGTTCACAAAAAGAGCCGCTAGAGAGCGGCCCACACCATACATATCTATTGGTGAAAAATGAAAATGATGACACACTACTGCAAATGCAGTATATCATGATCTACGTAATAGCTGATCTTCATGGTGGTGGACAAGGCCTGCAGGAACTTCTCCAATGGCTTGTTCCTGTCCATCATCCCGGTAAAGCGTTCTTCGCCCAGTGCCGGGTTGTCCATCACCACCCTGATACCGTACCAGCGCGGTAATACCGCCACAATTTCCTCCAGGGTAGCGTCATAAAAGAAATACTTGCCCTCGCGCCAGGACAAGACATCGTTCTCATCAAACGCCTGCAATCGAATGTTCTTGTTCCCGTCATATACTACCTGCTGTCCCGGTTGAAGGGAAACATCCTTCTCTGCGGTTTTAAAGCGTACTGCCCCTTCTACCAGGGACACCTTCACCGCAGCGGGATCATAGTCGTTGATGTTAAAAGAAGTGCCCAATACCTGCACGGTGCCATGTTGTGTATGCACCAGGAAAGGCCGGCGGGCATCCTTCGCTACTGTCAGAAAAGCTTCTCCCTGAATGCTGATCTCCCTTGTCTTGCCATTGAACCTAAAGGGGAACTGCAATGTAGTAGCAGCGTTCAGCCATACTTCCGTACCGTCTGACAGCTTCACCCGGTAGTCTTTTCCAACCGGCACTGTCAGGCTGTTCATGGCTGTCAGCTCACTGTTCTTTTTCTCTTCTTCCAGTGTATACGATAGGGTTTTGCCCGCATTGTTCAGCCGGGCATCCGGTAATACGATCTTATCTTTTTCGTTAGACAGGTTCAGCAGCTGCCCGTTGGCCAGCTGCAAAGCAATGTCTTTTTTACTCCCCGGCAAACTGTTGGTGCGCTTTGCAAGCGGTTGTGCCGTCTCCTTGATGTGATTAAGGGGGATCAATACGCCTATTGCGATGCCCGCCACAACCGCTGCGGCCAGGACGGTGATCTGTACCCTTTTGTATATACGGCGGCGCCGTGTAGTGACATAAGCCGTGATCACTTCTGCCGGGATCCAGGCTTGTTGCTCATAGCGGTTAAAATCGTCCTGAATATCATTGATGGAAAATTGTTGCCGGAATTCCCTCCAGGCATCTTTCACACGGGGGTTTTCTGCAATCAGTTGTTTCAAATGCAAAGCTTCTTCCTCGCTGATATTACCCATCATCCAGGAAGTCATTAACGCATGTATATGGCGTGGCACACGCTTCATCATATATCTATACGGCTACCGGGGCTAAACGTACCATTATATAGAAGGAAAATTTATCTTCAGATGGGAGCGCAGGATCCTTACCGCCCTTACCAGTTGGTTCTTCACCGTGTTAGGGCTTACGCCCATCAGGGTAGCGATCTCCAGGCGGCTCTTATGCTCTATATAGGCCAGCTGGAAAACTTTGGCGGATAAGGGAGGTACTTTGCCAATGGCGGTCTGCAGGGAAGTACCCAGCTGCTGTTGCCATTCGCGGTTTTCGATGCGGTATTCCGGCGGACAGATCATATCCGGCGTGGGCATCTTGTCGATCCGTTGCTGCCGGCTTTTATGCCTGGTGAGCCTATCCAGGCAACGGTTATACACTGCGCGGTGGATGTAGCCTTTGAAGATCTCTCCTTCGCCTTTGTTATAACCCGGGTCGATCCTGTTGAAGAGTTGTCTTTGCCAGAAATCGATAAAGAACTCCTGCACCAGGTCCTGGGCTTCCATTTCGTCTTCCAGCAGGGAAACAGCTACTACCATCAGGTATTTGCGGTACCTGGTATAGAAAGCCGCAAAGGCGCTTTCATCGCCTGCTTTTAGCTGCTCCAGTAAGGAGACGTCCTGTTCGTTGATTGTCATATTTCGTGATGGTTGGTACAAATGCATTACTCTTCGCTCAACAGGTTCCCTGAATGCGAATAAAATTACCAGACTTGAGAGGAATAAAGAGTGAATTAGTTGTTAATACGTTTGTTAATGCTTTGCATTCTCTTCATGGTATTCCTGTTCTGTATTGATGGCCCAAATATTGGCCTTGTCGCGTATGCCTGCGCAGATATTATCGACGGCTACCATGGCCGTGAGCATAGAGTGGTCGGAGTTGTTATATTTATGCATGCCATTTCTGCCTATTAAAAAAAGATTCTCAAACCGATCCGTATAGTCCCGGATCCTGTCAAACTGGTCATAGCTGCCAAAATAGGCCGGGTATGTTTTCTCCATCCGCAGTACGGTACCATCCAGCACATCTTCTTTCGCTGCCAGGCCAATCTTTTCCAGTTCGCCGATGGCCAGCTGCAGGATCTCCGCATCGGGCAGCTTCCAGAAATCGTCTGTCTGGCTGCAGAAGAATTCCATGCCTACCCATACCGTATCCGGATCTTTGACCATAAAGGGGCTCCAGTTGTTGAACAGCTGCAGGCGCCCTACCTTTACATCTTTCTCCTGTATGTAGATCCAGGTATCTTTCAGCTCCTGCGAGAGGCGTTTCAGCAAGATCCCTGCGGTGATAAAATCCCGGTATTGGAGGCCGGCGGCTGTTTCCCTGACTTTGTCGGGCACCAGGCCGTCCAGGCCCCCAATCAATTCCTGTACAGGCATCGTAGAGAAAAAATATTCCCCTTCCAGGTAAAGGGTTTCCCCGGTCAGATCATTCACGGCAGCTATACCCGCAATGAGCGTTTCATTGTCACGGGTATAGAGCCGTTTAACGTTATGGTGTAGCAGGATCTTCCCTCCCATGGCTTCCACTTGCCGGGCCACCTCTTCCCAGAGCTGGCCTGGCCCGAACTTGGGGTAGAGGAACTGTTCTATCAGGCTAGTCTCTGTATCCTTCTGGGCAATGTCTTTCCCCTGCGGCCGGCGGACAGACTTCAGGGCGTGTTCGATCACTTTCCGCACAGAGATGCCTTTGATCCGCTGCGCGCCCCATTCCGCTGCGATCTTATCACAGGGCATGCCCCATACCTTTTCCGTATAGTCTTTAAAGAACAGGCGGTACAGGGTACGCCCGAAGCGGTTGATCATAAAGTCCTCCAGGTGGCGCTCCGGTTTTCGCGGAAACAGCTGCGCCTGGAGGTATGAAAAGAGAATGCTGATTGTGGCATACAGGCCCAGCTTCCGCAGGGTATCCAGGGAAAGCTGAATAGGATAAGCAAAGAATTGCGCAGGAAGTAGATCCGTGATAAGCGTTTGCGTACGAGCATGATCTTATCAGGATCTGTTCCTGCGGCATAAACGGGATCCAGGTCCCTGGACTGTTGTTGATACGTTATTTTGAGAAGATGTTTGGCCTCCTGGGCCTCCACCGGCATGATATTGAACCACCAGTTCATCACCCGGTCTGATTTGGAAAAGAAGCGGTGACCGCCGATATCTATCCTATTGCCTTTATAATTCACTGTTTTAGAAATGCCACCAATGTCTCCGGACTTTTCCAGGATCACCGGGATGATGTCCGTTCGTTTCAGCAGCTCATATGCCGCCGTGAGACCGGCAGGCCCGGCGCCGATGATGATCGCCTGTTTACTCATGCGGCATCAGGGTTTCACTTCATTGAGGAGGTTCTTTTCGCTGCCTGGTAAGGTGGCAGCAGTTTCCGCAGCAGGCGTTTGCGTGCGAAAGCTGCCACTACCAGGAACTACCCCATTAAAGATGTTGAATCTGCCCGCGTTCATTTTTTGAAGGAAGTATTGGAGGCTGACCCGTAACACACCCAGCCCGTAAATCGCGCTTCTGGAGAAGTTAATCGAAGATGCTTCAGCGAAATATTTTGTAGGACAGGTGACTTCAGCCACCTCATATCCCTTGTAAAAGATCTGGGCCAGCAGCTCATTGTCAAACACGAAATCATCTGAATTCTGCTGGAATGGAATGGATTGCAGTACCTCTTTGTGATATGCGCGGTAACCGGTATGGTATTCTGAGAGCTTTTGTCCCATCAGGATATTCTGTGTCACCGTCAGCAAACGGTTAAAGAGGTATTTATACAGCGGCATGCCGCCCTTAATAGCCCCCCGACCTAAGATCCGGGAGCCCAATACCACCGGGTAAACGCCGTTGGCGATCATGGCCACCATGGGGGCTATCAAAGCGGGTGTATATTGATAATCCGGGTGTAACATTACAATGATATCGGCGCCCAGGCTCAGGGCCTTCTCATAACAGGTTTTCTGGTTACCGCCGTAGCCTTTGTTCTTTTCATGGCAGATAATATGGGCAATGCCGATGCCCTTTGCTACAGCTACCGTATTGTCTTTACTGGCATCATCCACCAGGATGACCTCATCTACCAGGGAACGGTTAATTTCCTCGTAGGTGCGCTGCAGTGTTTTGGCGGCATTATAGGCCGGCAGCACAACGACTATTTTGTGGCCGTTTAACATACGATCAGGGTTAAATAGTGTACACTTCAAAGTTACTTATAGCGGGAGGCTTATAGGGAATTTGCCCTTGTTTTCTTGTCTCCGTTTGGAGTGAAAAAAGAAAATATTTTTAAGTTTCGGAGCATTTTGAGATATCTTCGTTGCAGAAATCAACCATACATCAAAAACCACCTCATCGAAAAATGTTACTAGTTTCCAAACGTAATTTATTGCTGCTGATATTCTTGACAGCCTCTATACCTGTTCTTTCGCAAACAGCTCACTGGAGTGATAAAGCGCAATGGATAACCATCGGATATGAGGAGGATTCTGTGATGCGCCCCTGCCCTATTTTCAGGAAAACATACAAGATTAATAAAAGCATCCGCTCTGCTACTTTGTACATTACTGCCTTGGGATTATATGAAGCTTCTATGAACGATAAACGGGTTGGAAAAGCATATTTTACTCCCGGATGGACTAGCTATGACAAACGGCTGCAGTACCAAGTGTACGATGTGAATTCACTATTAAAAAAAGGTGACAACGAAATAAAAGTAACCGTAGGCGAAGGCTGGTACCGGGGGCCATTCGGTGGGCTGATGCAGCGGGATAATTATGGGAAGCAAGCGGGACTGCTTTTCCGGCTGGATATAACTTATGCGGACGGGAGCTCGGATGTACTTGTGTCTGATAGCAGTTGGCAATCCGGCACAGGCCCTATCCTTCATTCTGATATTTATGGGGGAGAAATATACGATGCACGTATAACAACAAAAGAGTGGTTTGGTGTGAAAACCTTAGACCATTCTAAAAGCATCCTCATACCTACTGATGTTGAAGCGGTAGAAAAACAGGAGCACTTTAAGCCGTTACGTATCTTTACAACTCCAAAAGGCGAACAGGTGATTGATTTCGGGCAGAATATGTCGGGATGGGTGTGCTTTAGCGTAAAAGGCAAGGCTGGGGATACCATTAAGCTAATGCATGCGGAGGTGCTTGATAAAGAAGGTAACTTTTACACTGGCAATTTACGCCGGGCAAAGGCTACTGATATATACATCTTAAAAGGTGCCGGTAAGGAAAGCCTTGAACCGCACTTCACCTACCACGGTTTCCGATACGCAAAAGTGGAAGGCTGTACTGCCCAAAAGAACGATTTCACCGCTATTGCGTTATATACCGCTCTGGAGCGTACCGGTAGCTTCGTTTGTTCCAACCCGCTTATTAATCAGCTGCAACATAATATTGAATGGAGCCTAAACAGCAACTTTTTAGACATCCCTACCGACTGCCCTCAGCGTAGTGAACGCCTAGGCTGGACCGGGGACGCGCACATATTTTACAGGACTGCCAGTTTTAACCGAAATGTTAAACGGTTCTTTACCAAATGGCTACGGGATCTAAAGGCAGACCAACGGGAGGACGGGTCTGTGCCTAATATCATTCCTAATATATACCGAAACCTGGCCAGAGCCAACAAAAACGGTGTAGCCGGCTGGGGAGATGCCGCTGTGATCATACCTTGGGAACAATATCTGGTATATGGAGATACAGCCATCCTGAGAGAACAATATGCCAGCATGAAAGCCTGGGTGGATTATATTCAAAGTGTTAGCAAGGATGATCTTTGGACGGCCAATGGGTATGGAGATTGGCTGGCGCCGGGGGATTCTACCTCATTACCGTTTATTGACCAATGCTTTTGGGCGAATTCAACTCAGTTGTTTATCAATGCAGCTAGTGTCTTGGGAAACACAGCAGATACAGAGCATTATACAGCCCTATTAAAAAGGGTTAAAAATGCATTTCTATACAATTATTTAGATTCAGATGAAAGGGCTATATCTAACACTCAAACTGCCTATGTATTGGCCTTACAATTTGATATGCTGCCAGATAGTGTTCGGGAAAAAGCGGCTGATCGGCTTGTCCAACTTGTCAGAAACAATAACAATCATCTAAGTACAGGATTTCTTGGAACACCATACATTCTACATGTATTAAGCAGATTTGGTTACACAGATGTGGCATTCGACATACTGAACCAGGAAACCTTTCCATCTTGGTTGTATCCTGCAAATATGGGTGCGACTACTATCTGGGAAAAATGGGACGCAATCAGACCGGATAGCAGCATCCAGGCCACCTCTTACAACCATTATGCGTATGGTGCGGTAGGTGATTGGTTGTACCGGATAATGTCGGGGATTTATTGGGGAAGTGCAGAATATGGCAGAATTATCATTAAGCCACATGTTGGCGGTGGGTTGAAATGGGTAAAAGCAACGCATCAATGTAGATATGGGAAAATTATCTCGGAATGGGAACTAAGGGACACTAAGGTGATGATGCGGGTCAAAGTGCCCCAAGGTGCAAGAGCGACGGTATATGTACCTGGAAAAGAGACTACGGAAATAGAAGCTGGTAAGTATATGTTTGAAGGAAAGATAAGTAACCATTAAGAATGTTCATCGATCCAGCTAAAATGTTTGCGATCATTATAAAAAGATGCACTACTATAACCAGCCAACGCCTTCACATTAAATTACGGCTAACTTTTTTAAAAAAATTGGACTGAATGACTACCAAAATTGACCCAAAAGTCTACCTATCACCTAAAAAATTTAATACAAATTTGCAAAGTAATAGTAGACTTCAAATAAACATTTGAAACCAATTCATTAAAAGAAAAATATCAAAACACCGAAAAGTAGACACAATTAAATATTAAATTATTATGACAAAAAAACATATACTTACCACGGCAGGTGTATCTATCCTATCAATTATATGTGGCCTAGCAATTAGCAGAACTAAAAAAAAAGCGGCAGTACCTAGTCTGTATTGGGCATCGACACATGGTTGCTTAGCAATAGCTACCGCCACAAATATATTTACAACCGGAGGTACAGGAGGATCAATGTTTTTTAGAGACGCATCAGGCTCCATAGTAGCAGTATTTACAACGAGAACTGTGGATGGCCTTTGTGCAAATCCAGTGAATGTCAGATTAAAGTAATAACCTAATTAAAACGGCAGAGCAAAATGAACTGCAATTACGAAAGGTAGTGTTTAGGTAACTGCTATGTAGAAAAGAGAGCAGGATATGACGTTACAACGTGTCATAAAGATAATTATTTAACGCAATAGATCAAAGAAACCCCAACTGCTATATGCGGTCATTCTAATGCATGGAAGCCGCCAGAAAATATTTAAGTTCTGTAAGAGAGACGCCCACTGTGTCCTGTTGTCTATGCAACATATATCTAATTGCGTTTCTCTCTCGAGAAAATTGACTTAATAAAGCTGAAATATTGCATTAATATGAAAACCCTGTTTTAGAAACAAATTAAAACGACACTTATTCTTCAATTGAGCAAGAAAGAGCGGCCTGGTGATTCGAACTGTAGTACTGTAGTTTTAGGGCTACAGCTTTTGCTACCAGGGCAACCTTTCTGGCAACTATTATAATAGCATGCTTATTGTTTTTTATTGCATGTTTGCGGTAGTAAGCCAAGAGCTCCGGTGCATGCCTGATGGCGGCCCAGGACGTCTCTACTAATAGCGGTCTTAAGTATTTATTGCAACGCGGTTGTAGACCTTTGGTCGTCATAAATTCTCCGCTACTGTTTTCCCATGGAATAAGCCCCAAATAACTGCAATACTCATCAGAATTTTTGAACCTGTTAAAATTGCCTATTTCCGCTAGTAAGGCCATGGCTACAATAGGACCAATGCCAGGCACAGAAAGCAAGCATTCATATTGTTGATGATAAAATCGTAGAACCTGCTGTTTGAGTTTTTTTGTTACTTCTAGTAGTTGATTACGATGATACTTTAAATCTCCCAGATATTGCCTTGAGGTTATAGTTCCAGCTGATGTGGAAAGTTCCAGGCCGTTGAGCCAACATATAACTTTATTAGTTAATTGATTGTTTGTGTTATTTCTCGGGATAATTATTCCCATAAATACAAGGTAACTTTTAAGTTTATTGTTGATTCGAGTAACATCTCTAACCTTGCTTTGTCTAAGACGAAATAGCGTCCTGAGTTCTTGTTGCTCTTCTGATAGCACTGAATGCCATGTAATAAACCTTTTTCCAGGTAGTGCGCAATGGAATGACTATCATGGAGATCTGTTTTATTCTTCTTCTGTTTGTCAGTTGATGGGATATCAGCAGGATGAACAATAATATTTTCTATCCCTAAAAGGCAAAGTTGATGATGAAAGTGGGTACCACAAAATCCAGCTTCATAAGCGGAGTGAAATATCCCATTCGGAAATCTCTTTTTAAGATGGCTTAATAGATTCTCTGGTCAAGGAGGTTGCGTAAACCGATCCACCTGAAGGTTCAGGGCCCGAACTGTAACGACCCATGACTTCTTATGAATATCAATGCCAATATAGAAATCGAGGCCTGTAAAATCCGTAGAATGTTGAAAATTTGTGCTGGGCATAGTGCAGTGTTTTAATTATTAAAAGTTGCGAAAAAACTCCGTTATCGCGTATTAAAATTAGCGCGGAATCTATTGACTACCGCATCATATCTGCACTATGCTTTTCTTGCATAGTTACTGTGTAAAGGTTAGGATGGTAGGATTGAGACCTCAGCAGTGAAAATAAGCTGAGCTACCATCCGTAAAATCTTAACTTTAAGTAATCAGTTATCTTATGGATAAGCTACAGCAGGCCATTCAAGAGGAACTGGCCAACCGTTTGAAAAGCGGCAAAATCAAATCCAGTAAAGATCTCTCCGATCTGTTCACAGAAATGTATCGGATGGGCATCCAGGAGATGCTCAAGGCAGAAATGGATGAATACCTGGGTTATGAAAAGAATGCACCGGAAAGTGTGCAATACTCCAACAGCCGTAATGGGCATAGTCGTAGAAAATCAAATCAAAGTTGGAAGAAATTCCGTTGGAGGTCCCTAGTGATCGGGAAGGAACTTTTGAACCTCAGCTGGTTCCTAGACGTAGCCGCATCATGGCAGAAATAGAAGACAATGTGCTGTCTTTATACACACACGGGATGGCGACTCGGGACATTGAAAGCCATGTACGGGAGCTCTATGGGGTAGAGGTGAGCGAAGCAACGATCTCTTATATTACAGACCGGATCATAGACCACATAGAGGAATGGAAGAACCGTCACCTGCATCGGGTGTACATGGTTGTGCAGATGGATGCTATTGTATTTAAGGTCCGCCATGAAGGTAAAGTGGTAGATAAAGCCGTACAGATAGCTGTTGGGCTCAATAATAATGGCTATAAAGAGGTTTTAGGCATGTGGATATGCCAGAATGAAAGCGCGGCTTTCTGGATGGGGGTATTAACGAACTTAAAATCCCGTGGAGTGGAAGATACCCTCATCACCAGTACCTACAATCTAAAGGGATTTGTAGAGGCTATTAAATCGGTATATCCGGAGGCTAAAACGCAAATCTGTATTGTTCACCAACTAAGGAACTCTCTCAAATTTGTCATCTGGAAAGACAAGAAAAAAGGCAGCTATGTCCCTGCGCCAGATTTATAGCGTACCGGATGCGGACTTGGCGCTGCTCCAACTCCAGCATTCTAACAAACAGTGGGGCAGCAAATACCTCTATATCATCAAATCCTAGAAGGCCAAATGGAAAAGGCTATCTACATTCTTCGAGGTTCCCAATAGAGATCCGCAGGATCATTTACACCACCAACCTGATTGAGAATATTAACCGGGGAATCCGTAAATACACAAAAGCGAGACGATGCTACCTAATGACCAGGCAGCCGAAAAAGTGGTATATCTGAGCCTGATGCAGGCCCAAAAGAAATGGACCATGCCTCAGCGAGACTGGCCCATTATGCTCTTACAGTTTCCAAATCTTTTTAGTGAACAGCGTTGCAATCTTAAACTTCGACCTTTGCACAGTTATCTAAACACGGGGCCTTACACAGTCAAATTAACAGTCTCCTTTTTACTGCCACTCTGTTCATCAAAATGCTGAAGCCAAGCTAGAGCCAGGCCGAAATTCGGTTCACTATAAATTCAGCACAGTATATGCACACAATTTTATGTCTTTCCAAACAACAAACTTGAACGACTCCCTTATCCGGTCAACATTCCAAATCTAAGCTTTGACCTGAAGATATGCGGATTTAATAACTTCCATAAAGCAGTTCAGATTGTCGGTCCTGGCGAAGTGGATATCCTCAGCTCTTTACGATTATAGGTTGGTTAGTACTGCTGTCCAGAAAGCAGCACTTTTCTTCCCGCATATCCACGTACCTAAATTCCACTATAGCTGCTGTTGTTGAGTCCCATGTCTTTCTGCACAGCCTTGTCTATGACATTTTTATGACCGACCTTAAACACAATAGCATCCGTCTACACAACCATCTGCACCTCATCAAGGCGACGGTTTCCCCATTGCTCTATGTTATCTATGAACCGGTCGGAAAGATGGAGCATGAGCATCAACTGAGGCTTAAATGCTCCTTCCCTGTGCCAAAGTACTTCCAGTGGTATTTCGCATAGTATTGATTTGAATTTCTTACTGCGATGCGCATTACGGCTGTTGGAGTACTACACACTTTCCGGTGCATGTTCTCATAACCCAGATACTCATCTATTTTGGTGAACAGATCGGAGAGGCTCTTACTGGATTTGATTATACAGCGTTTCATACGATTAGCCAGTTCTTGTTGAATGGCCTGTTGTAGCTTATCCCTAAGATAACTTGACTAATTAATGTAAAGACTTAATCGGACCGCAGCCTAGCACATTATTACTAATCAACTGCCATGCCTGCCATCCTAACTTTTACACAGGTAGCTAAACACCATCCAGTGAGTCGACATCATTCCATCGCTTGAGGTCATCAGTGCCCAATAAAGATAAAAACCTCAGGAGCATGTACCGCATCAATATATCAAAATGGTCCAATTTTCATCCAATTTGATCCAAAAGTCTACCTATTTATTGAGATTTTCAATGCATATTAGTCTGATTTTATAAACAACCATTGATAGATATGCAAGCAACCTTAACATCAAAAAGCTCAGTCCCGTTTGAACTTTCCTTCAATGATTTTATATTCCAAAAATATCGCTTAGTAATATGGATAACACCAGTTTACTTGGTAACACAATTTGCTATTTTCAAACTGTTCTATCCTTATCCTAACTTTATTCCAGATTCATATGGATACTTGGAAAGCGCAATGTACAACTGGGACATTAGCATATGGCCCGTTGGCTACTCAAAGTTCCTGCGCATATTTAGTGCATTAACAAATTCAGATAATGCACTGGTTCTTGTTCAATACTTATTTCTCGAAGCAGCTACACTATACTTTGTATTTACAATCCTATACCAGCTCAGACCAGGCAAACTAGTCAGCTATGCTCTAATTGTTTTTTCGGTGATAAATCCACTACTGCTTTCTATAAGTAATTACGTTAGTACTGATGCTTTATTTACCGGTGCAAGTCTGATCTGGGTAGTCCAATTGTTATGGATTCTTTATCGTCCCCGCCCCCTTCATATCTGGACTCATGCAATTGCACTATTGATAGCTTTTACAATGCGTTATAATGCCCTATACTATCCATTTGTGGCCGTAATTGCATTCATGATTTCTCGACTACCATGGCGAACTAAAATTGCCGGAATCGCATTGAGCGTATTGTTTATAGGGACTTTCATTTGGCATTGTGGCAATAAATACAAAGAATTAATCGGTGTTAGGCAATTCTCTGCTTTTGGTGGTTGGCAAATGGCTAGTAATGCTCTTTTTATGTATAGCCAGATCAACGACGATTCCGATGCAACTCCAGCCCAATTTGCAACCCTGCATAAAATTACCCGTAGACATATGGATTCATTAAAAAATATCAAAAACAGGCCGGACTCAGTGCTTGGAATTTATTATTTATGGGATGCAGACAGTCCCCTGCGAAAGTATATGAAAAGCAAATGGAGTAATGATGAACACGAGAGCTTAAAGTTCGAGCACTGGGCAAAATTATCGAAACTATACTCTGCCTATGGTTTATACCTCATACGGAAGCACCCCCTACCGTTCGCCAAATATTACCTACTGCCAAATACAATTAACTATTACATTCCTCCTGCCGAATTCTTGGATTTCTACAATGTGGAGGGAAATAATGTAAGACCATTAGCAATGGTCTGGTTTGAGTACAAGAGTACTAGAATAAAAGGACCTTTCCCAAAAACAAAAATATTCTCATGGTATTCTATACTAATAACCTTTGGAAATGGGCTATTTTTCTATTCTGTTGTGATGTTTTTAATCCTTAAAAAGACAAAGACATCCGACACCCGATTTTTAAAAAATCTGCTCTTCTTAAATATCCTATGGATCGCCAATTTCTTCTTCAGTGTCTTTTCATCTCCTATTGTTCTACGTTACCAGATCTTTCCCATGATATTTTTTCTCTCCTATGGTATTTCACTATTAGAATGTGTGTTAAAAGCAGATACAAAAACGGACAAACATGTTTACACTACCACCTATTCACCCTTTGGCCTCTTTATATAATAGGAAAAACCTAGTATATAAAGACGCTGCATCGCTGTAGTTTGAACGTCTTCTATGTAATACTCCCCTATAGTACGACTAAATCCAGAGTTGCGATTTAGAAGATCGAATCCATGGAACCTTACCAGGCCTCGTTTATGTTTAAACAAACTCTTAGAAACAAAGGCATTCAGCATGGTAGCATTCTGGCCATACTCTTCTGAACGCCCTGCATTCAGCATAAAGTCAATATTAGCACCAATGACGATATCTAAGGGCAAGTGAATACTGCCATCTAATGAGAATCTACAATTCAAAAACCAAGTGTCACCTTTCTGTTGCACTGCGTACTTAACCCAATTGCTACCTACGCTACTACTAACAGCGAAGTCGAATAATTCCTCATAACCATAATTAAAACTCATATTAGGAATAACAATAAAATTACGAACATCTCCCATTACACCATTAATGTAGCCAACATCCCGAGTAAAGCTCAGTGAAATGTCTGTATTAACAGAAGTCTTTCGTGCTTTTAAGGGGAAATTAGTAGATATCGCTACATTAAGATTATAAGATCCATTTACATTCACTGGTTGACTTACTTGGCGACCTAACGAGTCGAACCAGTTAGCATTAACAATTTTATTCGCAATAAATCCTGTATTTATGCCAGTAGAAAAGCTACGTAACGAAGTAGGGTTTAGCGAAGAGTAATTTATATTAAAGGAATTGCTAAAAGCCGGCTTTAAGTCGGGGTTACCTTGTTGTATGTATAACGGATTACTATTATCAGGCACTGGTTGTAATTGAGCTGCCCCAGGCTGTTGCGTTCTGCCGGAATAAGAAAAACTCAACTTTTTTTTAGTTGAGAACCGATAGGTAAAACCCGCGACAGGAAAAAAATTGACAGCACGCTGATGTATACGACTAATTCTACTGATGTTGTTATTATTCAAGTCGCTAAATTGTATGCTGAGCCCCATACTATAACCATATCTGATCTTTTGCTTTAATATCCGAATACCAGTCTGATGAAAAAATGTCCTGTTCACAAAAAAGTTACTGAGGCTATCATTCCGTAGATCATACTCATTCTTAGAAGGATTATACGTATAGGTCAATTTATCAGATGAGTTATAGTAATCTGAGTAGGTATATGTAAGCTGTAAATAGCAATCTTTCACTAATGGTTCTATATAGACCAAGGATAAATACATTGAGCCGTTCAGGCTACTGATGTCATTTCGCTGGTTTATGCTATCACTAAAAGTGCCGCCATTAGAGTCAACAAACAAATTATTAGATCTGTTAAAACCCAACCGACTGTTAGTGTTATATCTGCCATCAAAATTTATGCTAATAGAGCGTTTCGGCTTCCTAAATTTCTTACCAAAAAGAAAGTTTATAGAAAAATTTGGCGTTTTTATGATATCTGTGGCATGCATATCACCGCTATTTAACACTTGTTGCCTTCCGTCAATCGACATATATGTATTCTGTTGAAGATTATTACCACTGCTATAACCTAAATTGGTCGATACATTAAATACATGCATAGTGTCAGGATTGAATTCTATCCATGTGTTAAAAGCATGAGTACCATTTGTGTTAGAAATGTAACTATTTTGATTATAATACCATGTTGTATCGGGTAATATATTCTGTCGTTCGGAAATACGCCAATCCTCAGTTAAATTATCATTCATTGAATAATTAGCTCCTATCTTTAGATTTCGACCAAAGTCCCTATTGTAGTTGGTGCCTGCATTCCAGCTACGGACCCTGCTATTACCTCCGAGAGACATTTTAATCTGTGTGCCCTCATCTTGGTATCCATTTACATTGGCACTACTTACCAACAAAGACAACTGCTCCTTATCATTGAATCTGAATACATTACCGCTTCCGGCAAAATGCTCCTGATCTCCTAAAGCTACACCCACTCGGCCAAAATACTCGCCTTTCCTATCTCTCTTTATAGTAATATTAATTGTTTTTTCGGTTTGACCATCGTTGATTCCAGTAAATTGAGACCAGCTCGATTTACCATCAACAAACTGCAATTTATCAATCATATCTGTTGTCAGGTTCCTAGTAGCCATTTTAGGATCATTTACAAAAAAAGGCTTTCCATCCACCAACAGCCTTTTTACAATTTCCCCATTTACCTTTATCGTGCCATCCCTTTCCACCTGTATACCCGGCAACTTCTTTAATAGTTCCTCTACTATGGAATTTTCCCGGCTCTTAAAAGACTCTACATCAAATTCAATTGTATCACCTCGAACTACCATTTCGGGTTTGTCTGTTTTTACTTCTACAGCCTTAAGGGTAATTCCAACTCCTTCCATGTTCAACACGCCGAGATCTATTAGCGTATCCTTCTCTGGTACCTCCAACTGCCGCGACAAAGATTGGTAGCCAAGATAAGTAACACAAAGTCTATATACACCCTTGTGTAACTTATCAAACAAAAAAACTCCCTGTCCATCCGTAATCGCGGTTTTTACGACTATGGAATCAAACGCATGTAACAACAACACCGTAGCATCAGGCAATGGTCGATCGATACGTATCATATTCAAACGGCCTTTTACACTTGCTAACGGTACGCTCTTTCGCTGAGCAATGATGTTATCCGATGCAACAATTAAAAGAAGGACTAATAAATATTTCATTTCCAGGAAATGTATATCTATACAAGTATGTAAGTTCCATTTTGAGACTGCTATAAAATAGCAGAGAGACGCTAACAAATAAATTGACCCAAAAATCCATTTCAATTGACCCGAAAGTCTACCGCAAAGTTTAAATAATTAATGCAACTTTATGACGACAACAGAAATAAAAAAAAGCATTAAAAAGGACTCCTGAAATAAAATACTAAGAGTATTGCAAAATAGATCAAAAAAGAGCACCCCATACATTGAGACATAGCTTTATCCAATATTGTTAGATTTTACAAATCTTGGAAATACAATGCAAAAAAAACCAATATCCAAAAATCATTTTCACAATGAATATACAAGCCTATATGTCAGATACGATGAAATCCAATAATAGAAATGGTTCGATTGATAATACATTCCATTATTTTGTCTTCCATGAAAAGAGAAATAAGATGTTACTTTTAATCGCCTTAGTAGGTAGTATATTACAGTTTATTATATTCAAGGTATTGTATCCATTCCCGGACTTTATTTCAGACTCCTGGAGCTATATTGCTACGAACATCTATCGTATGGATGTCAATCTATGGCCAATTGGCTATTCAAAATTCCTGTGGATAGTGCACCAAATCAGTCATTCTGACACATTCCTAATAGCAGTCCAGTACTTAATCCTCGAAACATGCTTATTTTATTTCTTTATTACCATTAACTATCTATATCGTCCGCCTAAGATTAGTTTACTTATCCTGTTTATTTTCCTACTATTTAATCCAATGTTCTTGTATCTGAGTAACTGTGTATTGAGCGACGCTTTGTTCTCGTCTTTAACTTTAGTATTCCTTGCTCAATTTCTTCACATGCTCAATCGGCCCACGATATCTCAAGTTCTTATACAAGGGATCATTATTGGCATCGCCTTCACAATCCGCTATACGGCCATTTATTATCCTTTTATAGCCATTACTGGACTATTGTTAGCTCGGCATAAACCAATTACAAAAATCTGGGGAGCCTTGATAGGATTAGCATTAATGCTCCCATTTATACTATATACCAAACAGAAAACTAAAGAAATTACTGGGACAGCAGAATTTTCCGTTTTTGGTGGATGGCAAATTGCAAATAACGCACTTTATATGTACGACCATATTTCGGTGGATAGTAACAAGCTCCCATACGAAACCCGCTCTTTGGATCGTATGTCCCGGAAGTTCTTCGAAAAAACACCTCCCTCAAGTGAAGAATTAGCCGCCTTACCAGGAACCTACTTTATCAAGGTACCGTGGGCCATTTTAAAGCCATATATGGCATACCGCTATGCTTTTGCCAACCCAAAAGAGCAATTTTGGGCTTGGGGACAGGTATCTCCGGTATATAACAAGTACGGCAGCTATTTGATCACTCACTACCCAATAGATTTTGTACGATATTACCTATGGCTCAACACAAAAAACTACTTCTTACCGCACCTCGAAAAATTCGGAAGCTACAATGTAGAAATTAGCACTGTACCTCCGGATGTACAGGATTGGTTCGACTATATCACACCTGATGTCTATGCTGTATCTGTAAATTTCCAAGGTAAACTATTTTATATATATCCGATATTATTCTCAACATTAAATGTATACTTTGTCGTATGCATAGCATGGATTTTACTTACCGGCCGATTTAGAAAGTTAAATCCACATTCCAAATTAACCTTAATATTTGCTAGTATCTTCCTATCGCTAAATTTCGGATTCAGTGTTTTTGCCACGCCTGTAGTGCTTCGATATCAGGTAGTTCCTTTGATCATACTTTTCACCTTCACATTGTTACTCCCGCATTTACTAGACAATACAAATAAATTGAATAAATTTTAAATGGTTTGATATGAAGCTAAATACAATTTACATCAGTCTCCTTGTCATATCAAGTTGCTATCCAAATCCCAATAAAGACAAAATATCGGCAATCACAACACTCCCTGCGTTCAAAATAATCTCTCCAGATGGAAGCAAATGCATTAACTCGGAGAAATTATCCTCCGGAAATCCCATTCTATTTGTCTATTTCAGCCCCGAATGTGAGATCTGTCAACAGGAAACGAGGGAATTGCTCGGACATATTAATAAATTAAATCACATACGTATATACATGATAGCCAATGAACCATCAGAAGCAACAAAACGATTTTGTGAAGCCTATCGCCTTGATACCGCTAAAAATATATTTGTCGGAGAAGATTATAATTACTCATTTTACAAAGCCTATCTACCACCGACTGTTCCATTCTTAGCTATATATGACAGCAACCGAAAGTTGAAAAAAATTTACCGGGAAAAACCCCATATTAATTTAATCATAAATTCTGTTGGCAACTAAGACGATTATTTGAACTACCATGGCGCACAAAATTACATATACTATGACAAACGTACCTTATGTGCAGCAGTCTGTAGAAGATATTGAAGACTATTCAAAAGTGCTTGAAAAATTTCTTATACACTATGGTACATCTGGATATTACTTACAAGTAGGTAAAATCACGAAGGTACAAGGATGGATACTACACATCTCTGTCGTCAGATGGCAAATCCCGGAATTATTGGATGTCCTCTTGCCTTTTATCATTTCAACACAAACGCCGTTCAAGGTTATAAAGGATAAAAATACTGCTAGACAATTACTAGATGGCAATCTTGGGCTCCATCAGGTAGGGAAAGTAGTTTCTATTTACCCTGAGACAGATGACTTTGCAGCGTCACTCGCAAAAGAATTAATAGCATTGACCAAGCCATTTAAAGGTCCTGTTATCCGAACAGATGTGCACTTAGGGACCAATGTTTATACTAGATATGGCAGTTTTAATCCAATAATACATGCAGATCAAAGGGGACAATCTACGAACTTCATTTACAACAATACAGGAGAATTGGTTCCGGACACCTACAGTATGCCTTTCACTTTACCCGTTGGTATTGACTGGCCATTCTCCACATTTGCCAGCTCTCAAGCGTTACCTAAAAAGAAGATACTAAATGGTACCTACAAGCCTATTACAATTTTAAAGTCAGATGCAAAGGGGGATGTATTGAAAGCACTCTATACAAAAGGACTTTTCAGAATAGGTTGGTGCATTATAAAAGAAGGGAAAGAAAATATGTGGTCAGATAGACCAGGCAGCGACATGCCGGAAAGACTATTATGGCAAAAAGAAATTCACGACAACCTTCACCATAAAATTCTAATTCCTAAAATTTTCGATCTATTCTATGATGATGGCAATGCATACTTAGTAATGGAGTATATCAAGGGAACATCCCTACTGAATAAGGTACTGGATTTAAACACCGACTATGTTACCTGGGATGCCCTACCCATCAAAAAACGGTTAAATATCCTGGACTATTTGCAGCAAGTTATTATAATTATTAACAAACTACACGAAAGCGGCTATGTACATAGGGATGTTACCCCGGTAAATTTTATAGTAAACAAAAAAAATAAAATTTATGCTATAGATAATGAATTAGCATTTTCCTTAGATGCGAAGAAACCAAACCCTCCATTTCTATTAGGGTCGGATGGCTTTATGTCTCCTGAACAAATTGCAGTCCAACTTCCAAGCCCCAAAGAGGACATATATGGGCTTGGAGCATCCATGATTATGATCTTTACGGGTTTTCACCCATTAGTATTCAGTAATCTCGATGCGGATACCTTAAGACAACACTTATACTTCTTTCTATCTGACAGCGAGTTAGTAGATACAATTTGCGCATGTCTGAATAGCAATCCATTACTACGACCATCTTTATCCTTAGTCCAAAATAACATCATAAAACACGAATCACAACTGCTACAGGGTTTATTTAGTGAAACAAAACAATTGGCCGTAAAAAAAATATCCAACGAATCATTACTCGAGATAATTAACTATTCAATAAATGGTCTGGTATCACCTCCAACATTAATAATTGACGATATCTGGCTGTCTAAGGCTGCACCAAAGGAGAATGTCAATGGCAGAGAAACAGAATCGTTTTGTCCAGCGGGCGGTTTATATGAAGGGATTTCTGGAGTTTTATACTTCCTAGCAAAAGCAAAAATAAATGGATTTGATATCTCACAATGTGAAAGGTCCTATAAGAAAAGTTGGGAGTACCTTCAATATAACTTCCTGAATCAACTAACCAATATCAATCCAGGACTTTATGGTGGCAGCGCAGGTTTCGCAATTGCCTTGTCCTGGGGTATTAAAGGAAATCTCATAGAAGACCACCCTACTAACCGGTCTATTATTTATCATTGTCTGGAAGTTCCCACTAATGATTTAAACCTAGTTTGTGGAGTTGCAGGACATGGCCTTGCTTTACTACAATGTATAGATTTTTATGATGGTAACGCATTTAAAGAATCATTAGGGAAATATATTGATACATTACTCGCGCAATTGCTAAAAGACAAAAAAAAGCGCTTAGATATAATGTCGGGAAAAGGAGAAGGATTTGCTGGCTTCTCCTATGGAGGAGGGGGTATATTATATTTCTTACTCGAATCTCTACGTTACTCCAAAGACCCAAAAATAGAGGAACTAGTCTCTCATTTACTGAAAGGAATAGATAAGCGAGCAAAAGCACTGCATTTTACTCTAAGAAAAGACGGTCTTGGGAGAATTTTAAGAGAAAACTTGGCTATGTTCGATGAGATAAAAGGAATTCTATTAGCCTACATTAAAGCACACGAAGTTCTAGAAGATGCCGCTTATAAAAAGTCGGCAGAGGATATACTATCAAATTTCTCTCCATTTATCAGCTACGGTGATTTCTCACAAGAATTCGGCCTACCTGATCTAGGAGAAATATATCTAGAAGCCTATACAAAATTCAAAAGTGAGGAATGGCTAAATAGAGCTAATTGGATATTACAAATCTTGATTAACACCAGCAATAAGAACCTAAATGATTCATATTATTGGTTAAATAAAAATTCGAACTACGTCACTGCTGACTTCATAGCGGGTAACAGTGGGGTGATCCACTTTCTAATGAGGTTCTTTATGCCGGACAAAATTGGATACAGAGCCATTCACTAAGACACCACGTCAGATTTAATTCAAGACAATAACTATCATCCAAAAAAACATTGCGTGAATAGTAAATCCAGGACGACTTGAGGAGAGGCCGAAAACCTATAAAAGAGTAGGCACTAATTTAAAAACTTTTTTATGAAGACTCAAAAAATATTAATTCTATCGGGAACGGGAATTTTGATGCTCGCAAGCTTCTTTGCTGTAATGGCAAATAAGAAAAGAGCTGGCGTCACTCTTTACCTTCAATGCGGCCCCTCGAACTGCATACCAATAGCGACGGTTACAACTATCTTTACAACTGCAGGTTCTGGAAGCACGATCATATTTCGAAATTCACTAGGAGTGGCAATGCAAGCATATACACAAAGCAACTTCAGCGGCACAACTTGCCAGAATCCAGTTTCCGTTAGAATAGATTGCTAGACACCAACTAGATAAATATCTAGTCAGCAATACTCTCATTGCATAATCCAATACTCTTCGAACAATATCATCTATTATCTATTGAGTATAATTCATCAAGAATAATAATGAATATTAAACCATAAATTTATTAAATGTTTATTGCCATATGATTGATTAAAATCGTTCAATCACATATTAAAATCGACTCGATACCATAACGATGGACGGACACTCGTACAGCTCCCTCATACTTGTAAAATCGGAAACGTAACTAACATCTCAAAATACTGCTAAAGAATTGTATATCTAGTAGCTACCATGTACAAATGGATACTCATCTCCATAATAATTAGATGAGAAAAGGGAAAGCCGAAAACCTTGAAGAGAGTAGGCATAAGTGTTAATATTCATTTTATGAAAAGACAAAGAATTTTTGTTGCAGCAGGAGCTTTTATACTGGCTGCAGTAAGCATTTTAGCGGTTAACGCAAATAAGAAAAGAACCGGCGTTACGCTTTATTGGCAAAAAGGTGCTAATGACTGTGCACCAATAGCAACCGTAACAACTGTATTTACGACTGCAGGCACCGGTAGCACAATTACATTCCGTAACGCATCTGGCACCGCTGTAAGTGTATACACATCTGAAAATGGGGCCGGCACATTATGTCAAAACGCAGTAAATGTTAGGCTAACAAGCTAATACCCCCACAAGAAAAAGGCCAGTAGCAAAGTAGTGCTACTGGCCTTCTAATGCTATGTAGGAAACCTAAATTCAATCCAACACTGGTGTACCATCATGCCAGCCGAAAGCATGTCACTTTCAATTCAAATTTTAATTTATTGATATCCCGCATTTTGTCTTAAGAAAGGATTTATTGCCAATTGACTGGAAGGAATAGGATATAGCTGTTGATAAGGTTGCCAGGTTGTACCTGTATTTTTTAGGGGTGTTGCAATAGACATCACGTCGTTAACCTTCCCTGTTCTCTTTAAGTCTAGCCACCGATGTCCCCATTCAGCAAATAACTCCACTTGCCGTTCGTGTAAAATAGCTGACATTAATTCTGCCTGTGTAGTAGCTCCAGTATTAGAAAGACCAGCCCTATTCCTTATTATATTTAAATCCGCCGCTGCCTCAGCTACATTTCCTTGTTGTGCTCTCGCTTCCGCCCTAATCAAATATTGCTCCGCGAGACGAAGCACCGTAAAATATTCGCTGGCTGAACCATTTGGGACCTGTTCGTGTTGTCCTACTTTATATTTATAAGGATAAGTGTAAGTGGTACCTTCATAAGTATTCTCATTAAACCAATGGATTCTCCTATTATCACCGTTCTCAAATGAACTCAATAACTGCGCCGATGCATAATAACCAGGCGGAAGCGATACATCGGGAGGTAATATGTTATATCCTACAGCAGTACTGTTATAAAATCCATAAGAGGTATTTAATTCCCATTGTAAAATGCTTTCCCTGTTGTTTGCTAAAAAAACACTGTTAAGATCCGATTCAAGCGAAAATTGAGTATTATTTATGACTGAACTCGCTTGCATTTCTGCATTCCTCCAGTCTCCTATAAATAAATAAACTCTTGCCAAAAGTGCAGCAGCCGCATGTCTATTTATCCTTGTTCGCTGCCCATTTGAAAAACTGTAATCTTCGCCTAATAAACTCTGCGCATCCTTAAGATCGTCAATGATTTTCTGATAGATAACCGAGCTATTGGTCCTACCCATTGTATCTGTCTGTCTCCAGTTGCTTGAAGACACATAAGGAATATCACCAAAAAGATTAACTAAATAAAAGTAAAATAGACTCCGAAAGAATTTTGCTTCCCCTGTAAATTGGTTCTTGACAGGCTGGGGAATAGATGAAGCCGTCTGCAAACCCTCAATACATGTATTGGCCTGGTAAATACACTGATAAGGCTGCTGCCAAAAGAAAAAATATAAGTTCCCTTCACTTGGATTCAAAGTATTAGCATAAAAGTTTAAATAACTATCTGTATAAAAACTAACCAGTTCGTCAGAAGATAACCCGCAGATAACTGTTTCGATTCCATTACAAAAGGCCAGACCGTTACCATCATATTGAATCCTACTATAGATACCCGATATTGCAGCAGCAGCATCAATACTATCTGCAAATACCTGACTGGTAGTTATAGTAGTACTTGGTGGGGGTATTTCGACTAACTTGTTACAAGCTATTAGATAAAATATTATCATTAAGCATGGCCAATACCTACTTCTTAACAGGAATTCTCTACTTTGATTATCTCGCGCATCGGCGAATATGATTTTATTCTTAATCGGTTTCATTGTCTGTACATTTATAGACTTAATTTAATTCCGGCAGTAAACACTTTCGAATAAGGCATGGTATCGAAATTTGGCACCTCCGGATCCAGTCCTTGATATTTAGAAATCAGAAACAAGTTCTGTCCCTGGAAGTAGATCTGAAAATATTTCAAACGCATTTTCTCAGTCAATCGGTCGGGAAAGCTATACGAAAAAGATAGATTTCCTAGCCTAATAAATGACGCGTCAGAAAGAACGCCATCGGAAATTTGAAAATTATTGTCGGAAAGATCTGGTCTTGTCGTAAAACGAGCAAAAGTTGCATGATCACCGGGCTTGGTCCAACGATCAAGTACTTGAATCGGCTTATTGAATCTTCCACCAGGTACTCCACCCGCTGTATATGCATTTCTATCAATCTGCTTCTGGAAACGGAAAAACAAATTTAATGACCATCCTTTATATGTAAAGTCGCTACCTAATCCACCGCTGAATTTAGGGTTTAAGTCGTATGGAAATAAATCATTATCTGCACTTTGGCTAGAAACAATCTTGCCATCTTTATTTGTATCCTCATATGTATATCTCCCATCTTGAGGGTCAACGCTTGTAAGATGCAACAAATTATTAATATTCAATGGCTTTCCTACGAAATAGGTGTACGCATAGGGTGATTGTAATAAATTAGGGTAGGCAAGCAATTTGTTTCTATTTATACCTAAATTAAAATGTAGGCTCCAAGTAATTCCATTTTTATTAATTACTTTACCATCGAGTAGAAATTCTAGGCCGGTATTTTGAACGTTCGCAGTAGAGTTTGCTGTAACGTCGGAAAACCCTGTCTGAATTGGCAATGGATATGAAATTAATTGATTATCACTTCTGTTTCTATACCATGCAATTTCAAAATTTATCTTGTCCTTTAAGAAGGACAAATTCAGCGCAGTTTCCAGCTTCCTGTTTTCAGACCAATGGTAATCGGGATTTGCATGTTGAGTTGGAATGTAGGACTGAAAACCCTGATAGGGAGCAACACTACCCCAACGAGTTAAATATTGATAATCTGATATCTGGTCACTACCAGTAGTTCCGTAACTGGTTCGTATCTTACCGGAGCTCACAAATGACACATGATTTTTAAACCAGTTCTCTTCGGTAAATATCCACGCAACTCCAAAAGCTCCGAAATTTCCATATTGCTTTCCGGGGCCAAATCTTGAAGAACCATCTCTTCTTGCAGAAAGATTGACAATATATTTATTCTGCCAATTGTAATTTATTTGAGAAAATAGAGCGGTATATTTGTATCTTCCAAAGTAATCGGTTGCATTTCGTACTGGGGCACTTGAAACGGATCCTAATAAATTATCATTAGCATAACCCTCTCCTGAAATAACATTTCCATCTGCACTGACATCTTGTAAACTGGCTCCAATTAATATCGCTAATATCCCTTTAGCGATGTTTCTTTTATAGTTCATTTGAGGTTCAACAATCCAGTTTCTTGTATTATTATATCCAAAAGATGCGCTCCCTTTAGGATTGCTTAAGGGATCCATGGAAGTAATGGGTACAATCTGCCTTTGTATACCAGTTGCAAAAGAGTATCCTACATTTGTAGAAAGACTTAGCCCTTTAATAATTTCATACTTGATCTGTAAGTTACTGTTTAGAAAGTAGGTCGTTGCTGAATATGGCTTCAACAGATTAGAAAAAGGAAACCTATTAGCTACCGGGTCCCATCCTCTAAAATTAAAATTGCCTTTCTCATCGAAGGCAGGCGGCGCATTAGGCGGCTGCGTCACTGAACCTTGCACTCTAACCATCTTAGTTTGTGCTGCAGAATACATGTTAGTAAATCCAATAGATAATCGTTGGTTTAGACTATTATGAGATAGATTAAACTGAAGACTTCCTCTTTGTGAAGCACCGGAAATGGTTGATATATCTGTTTGTCGATGGTACCCGCCTGCAATCCTGAATGCATTACGCAGATCTCCGCCTGAAAAACCAAATTGCGCATCTGTTGTTTTGCCAACTCTTCCCCACAAATATTTTTGCCAATCGATATACCTTGTAGTGTCCCAAATTAATAAATCGTATGCATTGCCGCTAGTAGGATTTATGTTATCATTTTCAAATGCTTCCTTCCTCATTTGAATATATTGCTGGGTATTTAGCAAATCGTAGTATCTTGTTACCTTGCTCATCCCCTGGTATACATTCATTTCCAGTTTAGCTTTACCAGGCCTCCCCTTTTTAGTAGTGATGATGATTACACCATTAGCAGCTCTTGAGCCAAAAATAGCCGTTGCGTCCGCATCCTTTAACACGGTAACAGTTTCTATATCATTGGGGTTCATGCTAAAAAATGGATTCTGTCCTCCATCGGGTCCGACAAACCCTTGCATAAATCCGGTTGATCCATTAGAATAACCCGAGTTACCGCCTAGCTCTAGAATCGTCAGTGGTACTCCATCAATTATATACAAGGGGTCAGAGGTAAATCTGGGGTTTATAGTATTTCTTCCCCTAATTTCAACTTTAAATGGTGAACTTGCATACCCGTTTATTTGTTGAATTTGCAGTCCCGCAACTCTTCCCTGCAGTGCCTGTAATGGATTCATCACGGGCTGTCGCTCGATTTCTTTCGCCGTTACTGTCGCAACATTACCGGTTGCGAGCCTTTTGGTCGTCGTGCTATATCCTAGTATCACCGTCTCATCAAGATCACTTATTGTCATATTCATCTTGACCTGTATTGTCTTTCCCTTCACAACCAATTCCCTCGGTTTAAATCCTAAAGATGTAATCACCAACTCTGTATTTATATTTACATTCGGCAGTGAAAACACACCCTCATTGTCAGTAACGGCGCCATCTCTCGTACCTTTTATAATCACCGTTGCCCCCGGTATAGGCCTATCATCCGCATCCGTCACCTTCCCTACTACTATCGGCAACACGGTATTAATCACAGTATCACTCTTTTCCTTTACCCCCACCGGCGGACCTATATTTTTTTTTACCCCCTCCTCTTTATAAATTAATATACTCTCATCCACTATCGTCCAAACCAAATTCCTACCCTTAAGCACATACGCCATTACCTCCACAATCCCCGCCTTATTAAAATTCACCGTCACCTTCTCCTTCCCATCCAACTGAGTCACCGACAAACTATACATAACGGTATAGCCTGTCTGTTTTTTTATCGCCTTAAACAAATCACTCAGCGGCACATCTCTACCTTTGAAAGTAACCGTTGACTCCTCGCCCCTGCCCGACGCTTGTGCATTACTTATATAGCCAGAGAAAAAAAAGATAAAAGCTGTGAGCAGGGGCCTGCAGAATCGTCGGCCCTTCAATAGTAGCAATGGTCGCATAAGTTTTAGTTTAGGAGTGGTTGGTTTTTAATTTTACATAAGCTTCCCTTTGGTATACAAATACTTAGTACAGGGACGGAGAAAACAATTCACATGGACTACTAATCTTAAAACGCAGCCCAAAATCCGCCGTACTATCCCTGTGAAGAAAAATTGCAACCATTTTTTACAACTCATCCTCCAATTGCACTAACCCTCAATTATTTTCACTTTTATTTTATATCATCTCAACCATTTTTTTATGAACAATTTCAAATTCCAAACGTTCTATCATATACATTACTGATGCCGCTCATATTACAAACAGGCTTAACAAATCGTTCACAAAACGATTAACTCACTGTTAACTTTCTGTGTGTATTTTGTGCGCTAACTTGTAACTTAAATCTATGAAGTCTATCATTTCGCTTTAGCAACAACCAATAGGAATTCACCGAGATAACAAGATTGTCAACAAAATCTCTCAACGGGCTTCATACACCAAAATTCACCAACTCACTGTTACTATGCCTGTCTGTGAGTGTTCGCTGTTCCTCGTTATAGGATAAGCCACACAATGGCCGCAATACATGCCGCCGGCGAGCCTATATCATCGAACCAACATCGAACCCGACACATCCCCTATCTCCCCATATACCTATTCCAAAATCCAACGTAGAAAGAAAGACTTCCACGTGTTCAATTACCATAACAGATGCCTAACGAACAGGATATCTACCTATTGGATCAATTAAAAGCAGGGGACTCCGAAGCATTCGCATACCTGTACAACAAACACCGCAAATGGCTTGCGGTGACAGCAGTATCTATACTCAAAGATGAAGCCGATGCGCTTGATCTGATCCAGGATTTCTTCTCAGATTTCTGGCAGAAAAAGCTGTTCCTGAAGATCCAGGCGCCTTATAATATCGAGTCCTATCTCCACCAATGCGTACGTAACCGCTGCCTCGACAGGATCCGCCGCCGCCAGGTAGCCAAAAGAAGGAATAATGACCTGGTAGAAGGCATGGAAGAACATTACATTCCGGAAAACCGGATGGAAACAGATGAGCGCCGTCAGCAGCTGAGCAATGCGCTGGAAGCCGCCATTCAGAATGTTCCTGCACAATCCGCCAAAGTGTTCACATTGACTTATTTGCAGAATAAATCACGTGCAGAAGTTGCTTCCGAAATGGGTATCAGCCCCAACACCGTAAAAAACCAGCTGGTGAGGGCCATTAAGATCTTACGGGAGAAATTAAAAAATATTTAATACAGATAGTCCATTAGACAATTATATGCGTTTTATAAGAACTATGCAGCCGAGCGAAGAACACATACATGCGTTGATCACCAGGAAGCTGGCCGGCGAAGCCAGTCCCGAAGAAACCCTGTACCTCGAGGAGTTAATGTCTGCAGATCAAAGCGTTCGCGAACGCTACCACCAGGTGGAAAATGTTTTTTCCCCTGAAGACCTCAATAACCATTTTATCCGCTATGAAAACTGGAATTGGGCTGACGCCGGTGAGCTGGCATCGCGCCCGCCTAAAAGTACCGTCTTTAAAAATATTTGGAAAAAGAGTCTGGCCGTGGCGGCGCTGGTAGCCGGAATAGCGGCAGGGATCTACTACTATAAGGCCTGGAATACTGAACCAGAGATCATCAGAACAGAAAAAGCCATCGCCCTGCAGCTGGCCAACGGCACTACCATCACCCTGCCCAGCTCGCGTAATAATATCCAGTTAGACGATGCAAAACTCAACAATTCCAATAAAACCTTAACATATTCTACTGCCAGTAACACTATACCAACCAGCAGTAGCCTGAATAGCCTGATCGTTCCCACCGGGATGGATTACCACGTAGTGCTCTCCGATGGTACGGAAATATGGCTGAACTCTGCTACCCGGCTTCAATTCCCCTTTACGTTCACCGGCAATTCCAGGGAAATCACCATCAATGGGGAAGCCTACATGAAAGTGGCCAAGAATGATCAAAAGCCTTTCATCGTGCATGTAAACCGGGAAGGAATCAATGCCTCCATCCAGGTGTTGGGCACCTCATTCAACATTAACACGTATGATAGCTCAGTAATGAGAGTATCCCTGGTTGACGGCGCCATCCGCTTTAAATCTGACGGTAAGAATATTTCCATAAAGCCGGGCACCGAAGCAGTATACACTGCCGGACAGGGCATCAGTACCCATAAATTCGATGCAGATGAAGTACTGGCCTGGCAGCAGGGAAAATATTATTTCACGGAGGCTACGCTCGAAGATATCGTAGCTGTGCTCCCCCGCTGGTATGGAGTAGATGTTGCCATAGATGATCGTGATATGCGGGGCGAACGTTTCACTGGCGTGATCAACCGTAACAAACCAATTACGATTTTTCTCGATAAGCTGAAGAAGATAATGAAAATTGATTACTATTTCGACAATGCAGGTGTGTTGCACTTTAAATAGCCTGCAAGCTGTCCTATGGAATCCTATACATTAACGAAAATGGTTTAGATTAACTTGACACGTATTGGTGGGGCCACTCCTGGCCTCACATTTTATTTACACACAAACATTATTGGAACCCGGATTCCTACCCGGCGTATACCCAAACCTCCCCTTAAATGCCCGGATAAAATTTTGCGGCCAGTAATCCAATATATCTGCCACTTGCTTGATAGGATACTGTCTATCCTCTATCAACCTTATCGCCAGCCGCATTTTCTCTTCCTTCCGGTGTTCCAGCACCGTATGCCCGTAAATCTGCCGAAAGCCCCTATTCAGTCTGTACGGGCTCATATCCACCGCTTTCGACAGCCTTAACAGGGAAAATACTTCATTACAGTTCTTTAACAGATCCGCCACCTGGTAGATCTTCTCAATTTCCTCCTGCTTCAGCCGGATGGATCTTCTGCCAGCAGGCCGACGTTGTATGGCCTGCAGCGCCGGGTAAATCAGCTGCGAAACCGCCGTGCTGATATTCCTGCCTTCCAACAACACATCCAACCAACGCAGGATCTCTATACCTGCCACCTGGTTGTACAGGGATAATTTCGCAGGCAGGCAACGCCCCACCAACTTATGAAAACCGGCTATTGTAGAAAACTCATCTTCATAAGACAGCAAGTATTCCTGCGGCAGGATAATATCAGCAAAAGAGTAAGACTCCCCCTCACCTGTAAAAAACTCAGCAGAATGATGGGGAATATGCAGCAGATTAAAATTCCGTTCTTCAAAACGCAGCAGTCCTAATTGCGGAAGATAAAACTGATGTGAATGAGAAAGGGCTATCCGTAGTGTCGTCATCGGTTCCGCCAACAATAGCAGCGTATCCTTATGCCGGGATGAAAAATGGGAAAACCTAACCTTAATACCATTTTCCTCAAACTCCTGTAAAAGAAAAAACGAGTGGTCCGGAGTAGTGGCCACGCGGAACTCCGCGCCGGGTAGCAGTAATCTGGCTACGTCTGGCAAAACCTGCCCCGTAAAATTCAATTCTCCATACCGGTTTGAAAAAATTTTAATGGTCATAGCCCTGTAAAGATGCAGGGAATTAATGTATCCATTGGTAGACAAACAGACCAATTTGGTCGCAATTTGGGTCAATTTTGGGAGGGATCAGCATACTGTAATCCTTATTCCTATTGGTTTTAAATCAAAAAATATTGATTATAATCAAACTGATCGTATTAAAATACGTTGTAGCTTGCCGCCGTGAAGTTTGAAACGCTATTACTAAAATGATCCCTCAGAATCTAAAATAATAAAATATGAATCATCCATTTTATCCGGTATCTCAGTCCCCCGTTACAAGGTAACGAAACAAGCATAATCTATATAAAACGTTTTAGCCCCTTCCTTTGGTTATTACAAGGGTAAGCCGGCCCGCGTTCAATCATATCCGCCTTACCTCATCCCCTGATTAAAAGGGTCTATAACGGCCCCTCCAGGATTAGAGGGGCCCATTTTAAAAACAATTGTCATGTCACAAGAACAAACTACGCTTTTACGGATTCGGCACATCTACCTGTATGATCGACACAGCATTGTACGCGCCATTGTTCAGCGTATAATACTCGCCGTTCACATACTGGTAGAACGTTACGCCCAGCACCAGGAACAATGCCTCCGTACTGTTGGGAGTGAGCACATTACTCAGGCTGATAAGCTGGGTAGCCTCCTTCCCGTAGGCCAGTTCCGCGGTAGCAGTGTTGGCGCCCTTCTGGATCCCGGTATTAAAATTGACCTCCGCCGCGCCGCATACCACCGAGAAATGGGTAGTATTACGAGGCGCCTTCAGCATCTTACCGGGAACAAATGCCGGGATGTCCACTTTCAGCGTGCCGGTAGCACGATCAATGCTTGCCGTATACGGCGGGAAGAAAACAGTGGTCAGCTTGGCGGCCACGTTAAAGTCAAAGCCTCTCAGCAACTGGAGATCACCGTCGCTGACTTTTCTCTGCCCACGGGCATTCAGCTTGTCGGACTTGATCACTTTCGACATGGCCCTTGACATCCTCGCCGTCTGACGAGAGTCGCTGGCGCTGTCTACGATCGCCCGAAAAGCATCGGTCAGCAATTTACCAGACCTGGCGGCCCTTTCAAATTCCGCCATGTTCTCGCGGGTACGTTCAAAACCTGCTTCAGTTGCTACTCGTTTACTGTAATTTTTTGTTGTCATTACTATTTGATTTAAATAATTAGAAAATAAGCAGCATGTTATCGGGCACATGCCGTTTAAGCCCTCATCATGATGATATCTTATGCCGTGTGTTATTCCGGCGCTATTATGTTGTATCATGTTTTTAATTTTTTATTGTTAGTGCAATACTAAAGCGGAAGATCAAATCAAAAAAAGAAGATGGCCGTTTTGGCCATCTTGGCCAGAATGGCCGAATTGACAGGGATTATACTCCGATGCGCGATCTTAAAAAAGTTAAAAAAGAATGAAAGAGAATCAGCTTAAACGCATTACAATTTTCACACAGGACGTAGAACGTCTTACAGGCTGGAGTCAGCGCTCCGCCAGGAGAATGTTACAGCAGATCAGGGAACACCTGGGTAAAAAGGACGAAGAGATCCTTACCATTACAGAGTTCTGTAAGTATACGGGGTTAAAAGAAGAACAGGTCAGGCCTTTTATGAGCGACTAGTTTACTCCCCATTACATTTATCAGATTACTATTAATCTATTAATACAAATGCTAAAATTACTGATCCCATGAAAAAGAAATCCACATTAACAGATGCCGAGGTAATTGACATCATCATCAACTTTTTGAAAACAATAGCTCCCCTCTCCCGTAGGTTAGAGAAAACCTTGCGTGAGCTACTGGTTGTTGATAGGCTTCGCAGGAAACACAAATTGCTCAAGTACGGCGAGATCTCAGATCGTGTTTATTTCGTCGTGGATGGTTTGGTCAGAGCCTTCCATCTTGATGAAAACCGCTGGGAAAGAACCGACTGGATTATGACAAAATCCGACGTGATCATTGGCGTAGACAGCTTCTATACCCGGGAACCAGGCGAAGAGGACATCGAAACATTGGAGCGAACAATTGTTGGATCCATCAGTTACGCTGAGCTGGAAATGCTATATGACAAATTCATTGGATTCAATCGCGTAGGCCGCATTTTAAACCAGGAGTATAATGTTCGGGCCAGGAAGCGGGCGAAGGAATTGGGGATCCTGGATGCCAGCGTAAGATATGCAGTCTTTAAGGAAAGATACCCGGAGTTCGGAGGCAGGGTTCACGCGAAATACATCGCGTCGTACATCGGCGTGGACGAAACAACGCTGTCCAGGATCAAAAACGGTAAGTACAACATTCCAAAGAAGCAAAAGCGTTAATTTTTTAACCCAGTATTAAATCCTGAACGATGATAAACTGCGAATTATTTCAGCTTTTAAGCAGCATTCTACATGTATCGGGGCAAATACAAAAAATACCCATGAAGATAGTCCCGCCAGCAGAACGCAGTTATGGCTACCTGGAAAAAGGCTTTGCCTACGAGTTCTATCAAACTGACAAAAATAAGGAACTGGTATCCTGGTTCTGGACGGACGATGAATTTGTCATTCCTACTTCTCCATATAGTAAGATGGTGCTCTCCTGTGATGCCGAATTTTATGAGCTACCCTATAGCGATACTTTCAGATCGCTGAGGACCTATGAGGGAGACCGCGCCTACTACTATTTTACAAGGGCCAGGCATAAACTGCAGATAGCAGAAAGGATCAGTGACATACAGTATGCAAGTCCTTTTAAAAATTACAGGAAACTGAGACAAAAGAAACCTCAGGTGTTTGATTATGCGAGTGAAGAACAGATTGCTTCCTTTCTTAACATAACGGTGGGTGAATTGAGGGGATTTATGTTTAAACAGCGGGTCTCGCTGTGAGTGGGTAACAAAATATGTTATAGGTTAAATTGGATTAGTGTTAACAATTACCGGAGGCTGTATCTACAGCCTCTCTTTTTTTCATGTCCTAACCTACAGCCAGGATGCAGGCAGATCCTGCGTATTTTACTTCGTCTATTTGTCCGTAGAGGCTGGGAGCGCCCATTTCAATACCAATAGCAAATACCAAGGTATGTGAGTCTTTAATGGGGCCCGGTACATCGAGCTTCAGCTCCAGGGTTTGCGGCTCAAAAAGTTCTGTAGCCAAATACCATGCAGTATCCAGCTTCGCAACAACCCATTCAGCAGGATAATTATTGTAACCCTTACTCTCGTAAATAACATCCGGCACTATCCCCAGCGACATACAAAAACGGAAAAGAGGCCGCTTCCAGGGAATATTCAGGTTGACGCCGGCTATCAGTTGGGGCAGTTGTATCAAGGCACTTTTCGATTCGCGGTGAAGGGTGACACCTACAGGGCCTGTTACAATGCTCACAAAAGGATGCTTCTTATTCAATCTGAAACCCGCCAGCATATAACGATGCCGCGACAGGTAAATACCTCGCCGGCCATTTTCCCCTGCTTTATCCAGCACCTGGATCTTCTTGCAAATGCGGGTCAGGGTAGGTGTGAAATTATGTTCGGCCAGGCGCTTAACATGTATCAGCGGTGACCTGATAGCTTTGACAGCCATCCCTACCCCCACGAACTCCTTCATATTCTCCCGGGTACGTTCGAATTTTTTAGAGTTCAATACCTGTTTCCGCTTCGGTCCGCCTTTTCTACGGACAATGATCTTGTCAGATCCCCTGATTTTGTAAGCGCTTAATTTACCAATACTGCCTGTAAGTTCAAGGCCTTCTTTAAGAGTTGCCATAAGGTAAGATTTTAGGGAATAAACAATAGAGCGCTACAAAAAGTTCATGGGGAACTAAGGTTCTTCCTGTAGTATTAAGGAAGTTTAGCGGTAGGTAAGCGGTATGTTTAAAGATACCGGATATGAACCAGTAAACTACGGGATATATACGGGATATATACCGGATATATATTAGTTTGATATTAGTTGTCTAGTCCTGAAATAGCTATACAAGTGAAGAAATAATCCAGGTATCGGTTATACAGTTTTTAAAACAGCTCCGGCTACTCCTGCGACAACTCATCATACTCTGCATAAAGTTTATCTAAAAATTCATCCACTTCTTCTTCTTCCAAATGAAAGGCGTGAAAATACCATTTAGACCGTTCCTTCAGAATAAGCCCATCCCCGGATTCCGAAGTCATAAATAAGCGGCTATGTTTTGCCGGAAATCCTATCAAATCCAGGACTATATCAAAGAGGTTAATGTCTTCTAAATTCTCGACGGTTATGCCTACCATTTCCATCTGAAAGTTTATCTTTGACAGCTTCAGATGCTCAATCATCAATTTTTTTATCGCATCATGGTTTGGCCTCATATGGGTTAGTATTAACAGGGTTAAAATATACTTTGATCGGTTTAATGAAATGTATATACGGAGAATTCGTTTCTCACAAAAGATGGTGCAATCATCCCCAACGAGGAAATCAGACACACCATGGCGTACTGTCCCCAACCAGGTGCGTAAAGGACAAAAATCTGGCCGATGTGGACAATATGGCGGGATTGGAGAAAAGAGACACTTAAAACATCTACCTTAACAGCGGAAAAATGAGTCACCCCTGGTAGGGGACCTACTCCGGGGAGGTTGTACCGGTACAGGTGCAGCCTTTCCTTTCTACGCCCTGTTCACCTTATACCTTTATAGACAGGATACAAGCCGATTCGGCTCTAATGCTGTACTACCCTCCAGTTTCTCCGTTCTCTCTGAATAACTCGGGCTGTTCCGCTAACAACTCGTTATACTCGGCGTACAATTTTTCAATATATCCGTCGATTTCCTCCTTTTTCGAACAGAATGCAGCCGTTCTCCATTTTGACCGTTCCACGCGGTCAAACTCTTCGCCGGAGGAAAAGATTTCACGTACCGGGCGGTTTTCCTTAGGAAATCCAATAAGGTCAAGTACAATATCAAGGAGGTCAATATTTCCGAGGCCCTCTACCGTTACGTCGGCTTTTTGTAGTTTTTGACATATGTTGTTTAGTCTTGCCTGCTCTGTCATCAGTCTCTTTATCACTTGATAATTGGGATACATATGGGAATTATTATGAGGGTTAATGAAATCTTTCTAAACGTTCAGTTTTAAGAATATACGCAAAACTTGTTAATTAGGATTTCATTCAAATTCGAATAGAACCAGGGCAAGGATTATGGAAGCAAAAGAAAACACATAATAAACGAAAGATCTCAGCTTAATTTATGGTGACTATCTAGCAGCCATTAAGGAATAGGGCATTATCTGAACATTGCTAACCTGCTATTTCGTAGTGCTTCACAACCTTATCATAACGAATCATTATCTCCTCCACCACCGCCGGCACGACTGCCACATTCGGATCTGTACCGGCAAATTGTTTGATATCCTCCAGCGATTCCCATTCAGTAATAACCAGGAATTCAACACCTTCAGGTACATTTCTTTTCAGCATGGCTGCCTTTATGAAACCCTTCATAGACGATAATTGGGGAAAGGTATCGTTTTGCAGATGAGCAATATATACAGGCGCTTTTTCCCAGGAGGTGATACCAGGGCATTGTCGGGAGATCATAATTTATTGGTTTGCTTATTGCAATTTACCGAATCGTAAAGGCAAAAACAACATAGGGCTATATACGTCAGTGATAGATCAGGAATTCCGAGGCAATATAGCATTTTTAGGCAAGGAACTCAATCAATTATATAAAATGAAAGTGATGAACACGTGGCATTGCATGTAAGATCATTCGATTGGTTCAACCGGACAACTAAATAGTTCCCCTTCTTCAGGGTCTGGCTACCAGGGAACCTCCCTCTGTAATTAGCCATAAAATCATCAAAACCAAATCTCAGCCAAAATATGCAGCTTGTTAGCAGAGGATTAACATTCTGAGAACCTGATTACAGTAATTTTAGCTAGTAATCTTTTTTAACATGCAACGGATCACCACCGGCAAAAAACGAAAAGCTTTTTACCAGGTAATATTTGAACTTTTAGAGGATGCTGCGATAATGGGTGGTTGTGTCATCACAATATTTAAAATGTTTCCTGGCATTGCTACTGTAATTGATATCGCCCTTGCCCAAACCCTTACCTCACTGCTTGTAGTGGCAATGACCGTCGTCTATTTATATGTATATCTATTTGGCGTTAAATGGATTACCAAGGATCAACGCATACTGAAAGTGGTTAGGCTTGGAAAGCGGCCGGCTGGCATGTGCATCGGAGCACTACTTGTTCTCTGGGCAAGTGCTGCTTACAATAATAAGCCACCTAATAATAAGCCTCCGGTTTTTAATACGGAAGACGACCGGTTTAAAGTATTAATCTTGCCCTGGGAACAAGACTGTGAATACGAGGATAAAAAATACAATATTGGACGAGTGATCCAAAGACGTCTGGAAGAAATTAATAACAAGAACGGTATACGGCTTAACATACTCTATTTATCAGACTCAATAGACTTCGGAAATTCTACTCATGTAACGGCCGACTCGCTTATGAGATATCACCATGCCGACCAAATACTCTATGGATTTTACACCTTTAAACAATGTGAAGGAAATACATCAGATAAAGTATGCTTTAACTACATTACAGATGCCAAGAACTGGGGCTTGTCTGAAATGAGCGCGCATACCAGTTCCGAATCGACAGACATTAAGTCAATGGAGGATATTCAGAAAGGAGCTGGACAAGAAGCTATTGATTTTGTAATTTATTGGGTTGCAGCAATCTCGGCGATGAAAGAAAGAGACTTTGAAAAAGCCATCACCCTATTCAAAATGATCCAAAACTATCAACGAAATGAACGGGTTTTACCGTTGATCGGCAATTGTTATTATGCAATGAAAGATTACAAAATGGCACAGCATTATGTCGAAGCCCTAATAAAAATCAATCCAGATCATTTCGAAGCCAAAATACACTTAGGCATACTGCTAGCTAAACAATGGCGTGTAAATGACGCAAAAAACATATTTTCCGAACTACTGTTTGAAAATCCGGATGATTCAAACGTTCTTAGAAATCTTATTGCTGCCTCTCTTACTCTAAAAGACACCTCCGCTGCCAGGAGATACTTTGACAGAATGTTGAAAAACACGCCGCCGAAAAACCAGGACCCATTATTCCTGGCTATGGTGTACAAAGAACTGGGCAACAAAGAAAAATTTGTTGAAAGCTACGAGAATGCGTTGTATAAACACCGAGGCCATTACTGCCCAATAGCAAATCAAACACTTCCGATGATGCAATGCTTAAGAAACGCTTACTATAATTACTATGAAATAGTCTTTTTTTATGATAATGAACCCGGCCACGGTGTCGAGTACCGCCTGAGAGCAAGGCCATTCTAATAAATGACCAGTTATATGCGTCTACATGTAAGGTCGTCCATAACTTTCTGCACTTTATCTAACCAAGTTTATACACTCTTTTAAAATATCAACAGATAATGTACGCATTCCCTTATGGAGCATCCGATGGCAGTTAGAGCAGACTAGGGCAAGATCCTCCAATGTAGTTTTTGAGGCGACTTTAAGGCTGGCTAATGGGGTACGGTGATGGCATTCAATAAACTCTCTCCCAATTGGGCCATAAAACGCCTCGAAGTTAAAGTCGCAAATTTCACAGGTTAATTTACCATGTAACCGCAGTTGCTGCTCTTTTTTACGTTTTACAATCTTCGGGTTTCGCTCCCTTACCTTGTGAAGCTTGTACAATATTCGTCCTTCTTCGAAGTTATCCTCGTCCTCATTTTCATCGATGGCCAATATTTCCTCGGTAAGAATTGGGCTATTGATGACATTCCTTATTTCAATTGCAATTTCTCTTAAAAGTTCTCTTTTACCAGAGAATTCCCGAAATATTTTTTCGTCCAATTTCGAGCCGCCTGTCATGCCTTTTCCTTGGTAGTTAGGATCTATTGCTAAAAAGTTAGACAGTTTAAGGGCAACTCCATTGGGGTTTCGGAATTTTTCTTGATCTGGGCGAAAGCTAAAGAGAGGAAGTGCATTAAGGGTTTGACTTAGGTTAACAATGTTAGGATTTTTGAAGTCTATTGGGCCGCGATCTTGAGAGAAGTACAAATCGAGCGCTAGTATAATCTCGTCCCTGTGCCACTTCGGATTCTTCATCTTGGCGTAATTTGATGCTAAATGAGCTAAAATACAATTTTAATCATAAAGTTCTTTCAACGGGGCTCGGTTTTCTAGAACAGCTAACAAAAATTGTTTTTTTGCTCTAAAATTGTATTTTTGGAGAATCACAACACTTTGTTGTGATAATTGCGCCCCATTTTACCCGTATCAATATTGCAAATCCCTGCCGGCCTGTATCAAGTATAGGCTTCGTATTCCTTATACTCAGCGCATTCAAATAACCAATTAAACGTGTAAGCATCCCACTTATGAATAAACTTAACCTCAGATCTGTTAATGACCTCTTAGGAGAGCATTTTTACATCCCCCATTATCAGCGTGGCTATCGATGGACAAAATACCAGGTAGATGCCTTGCTGAACGACATCTTTACATTTGCCATGGCTAAAGATAGGAGGCGGGACCATGAATTCTACTGCCTGCAGCCCATAGTAGTAAAGGCCCATACATGGCATGTCTCAGATAAAAAACTGAGTGGTTGGGAAGTAGTGGACGGCCAGCAAAGGCTTACCACCATTTTTATCATCATGACCTACCTGCAGCGGGAATTCCTCAATACAGACAGCCTGGTGGCAGACTATGGAAATCCACTCTATACCCTGCAGTACGAAACTCGCCAGGGTAGCGAAGCATTTCTGCAGAACATCCGGGAAGACCGTACGAATATTGACTTCTACCATATCAGCGAAGCTTATTCCACAGTAAAGAACTGGTTCGCAAACAAAAACCGTACTGATAAAAATGAATTCCTAAATGCCCTCATGGGCCGTGATACCGACCGGCGTTCCGTACAGGTGATCTGGTATATGGCAGAACCACAAGTTAACAGTGTGGAGCTGTTCATCCGCCTGAATCTGGGAAAGATACCGCTAACTAACGCAGAGTTGATAAAGGCGCTGTTCCTGTCAGAAACGGCCTTTGAAAATACAGCCGGCCACAGCGCAGCACAATTAAAACGGGAGATTCCCCACCTTTGGGATGAGATAGAGCAGCGCCTGGCCGATCCCTTTTTCTGGGCCTTTATTACTAATGCACCGCAGGAGGATTATGCCACCCGCATAGAATTGTTGTTTGACATGGTCTCCCACAAGCGTAATAACAAAGCAGACCCGCTGTCGATCTTTCTCTTCTTCTGGGAGAACGCACAAATCCAATCGCTGCCGGAGCTATGGCTTAAAATTGAACGTTACTACCTTACCCTTTGCGAATGGTTTAAAGACAGAAACTTGTATCATAAAGTAGGTTATCTGGTGGCCGTCGGCGAACCGTTGTCAACGCTGATCGAATTTTCTCTGCAGGAAAGGAAAAACCGCTTTGAAGACGAGCTGAATAACCGCATACGGGCGAAAGTGAACTTTGACGTCACGACACTGGGTTATGACAATGACGGAGACTATAAAAAGATTTCCCAGCTACTGTTGCTGTTTAATGTGGAGTCCATCCGGGCCAACAGTAATGTATATGAGTTCTATCCCTTCAGTTTTCACAAACAAACCCACTGGAGCCTTGAACATATCCATGCCCGGGCATCGGAATCCATGGATAGAACGAAAAAAGAGGGATGGGTGCAATGGTTGGAATATCACCAGACGGTGTTGGAAGAATTGGTCGCCGCCAAGGGGAATACCGACAGACAGGACACTTTAAATGCCCTGCTGGAGGAATTAAAACAACTTAACACCGACCATCTTAGCTGGGATAAATTTGAATCCCTCTCTACGGCCATCAATAAAGTGTTCTCAGAAGACCCAGATACCTACGCTGACGAGCTGCATGCTGTATCCAACCTGGCGCTGCTTAGTCAGCCGGACAATGCAGCGCTTAATAACTCCGTATTCGAGGTAAAGCGTAGAGCCATTATCAATATGGACCGGGAAGGACGCTATATCCCCCTCTGCACGCGCCGGGTATTCCTGAAATACTACGACAACCAGCCCAGTGCTCAGCATTATTACTTCTGGGGAAAGAATGACCGCAAGAGCTACCTGGAAGAGATCAATACAGTACTCAAACATTATCTACCTTCTCAAACCTCCAATTAATATGACAACGAGTTTATGGCAACTGCTGGGAGAATATAAAATAGTAGTCCCCAGCCTGCAGCGGGATTATGCACAAGGCAGAACCACCGGTAAGGTACCATTGATCCGGGAGCAGTTCCTCAATGCGCTCCACACCGCATGCACCATAACAGACGATCCAGCCACACCCCTGGAGCTAGACTTTATATATGGATACACTAAAGACCAGACCGGCGCCCCCAGCCATTTTATACCGCTGGACGGACAGCAGCGCCTTACCACACTATTCTTGCTGCACTGGTATATAGCTGTAAAAGAGCAACGTGTGGAAGAAGCCGGGCCGCTTCTGGCTAATTTTACCTACGAAACACGACATACCTCCCGTTTGTTCTGCGAGCAACTGGTGAATTTCGTGCCTGAGGATTCCCAGCAACCGGTGAGGGATACTATCAGGAACCAGCCATGGTTTTTTACCACCTGGGACAATGACCCTACTATAACAGCAATGCTCACCATGCTGCAAGCTATTCAGCAACAGTTTCAAGGGATGGATAACATATGGCCGCGGCTGACCGGGCCCGAACCCCGTATTGTCTTCCACTTGCTGCCCATGGAAAAACTAGGCCTGCCAGACGACCTCTATATTAAAATGAACTCTAGAGGAAAGGAGCTCACGGAATTTGAATATTTCAAGTCGCGCTTTGCAGGAATATTACCATCCAGCAAAGCCGATATTTTCAATGCCTATATTGACCAGAAATGGTCTGATCTGTTCTGGAACCTCTATAAAGACAGAACGGATCCGGATATTGCACGGCTGGTAGATTATGCATTCCTCCGGTTTTTCCGCTATATCACAGATATCCAGGCCGCTCTGCACAATATTGCACCCTTACCGCAGGAGTTCGATTACTTCCGAAAGGTATATGCAGACGAAGCCCGGATAGCATTCCTGTTTAACTGCCTCAACCTGTTTTGTGACTGCTATCGCGACAATCCCGGATTCTTTGGCGCAGTGTTCTATATCGAGAGCGGCCATTTTGAAGCAGGAAAGACCCGCCTGTTCTTTAACCAGCCAAAAGTGGACCTGTTCCGGAAATGCGCGGAAAACTATGATCCCTCCCAGCGCACTAACCCCTTCTCTATAGGAGAACAATTAATGTTGTATGCCTGTATCGTTCATTTGCAGCAAGATAGTCCGGCGTTCCCGGACCGTATCCGGAAAGTTCGCAATCTGGTCAACAATTCGGAAGATAGAGTACGTAGAGAAAACATGGCCTCCTTACTAACTACGGTATCATGCATCATACAACAAGACGATGTGGCCGACAATGCCCTGTTCAATGGTACGCAGGTAAATGAAGAAGCGGCAAAACAGCATTTGATCGCTGCACACTCCTCATTGAAACATGTTATTCATCGATTGGAAGATCACCACCTGCTGCAGGGCTGTATAGCACTCTTTAAGCTGGAAGAAAACTTACCTGCTTATGCTGCAGCCTTCCAACAGCTTTTTATACCGGAACATCATTATGATGTTATACACCTGTCCTTGTTAACGGTTGACGACTATTCGCAGGAATATAACAATAATATGTGGCGATTTGGCAATACAACCGACCCGGTATGGAGAGAACTGTTTACCCCCAGCAGCAGACGAGGTAACTTTCAACAAACAAAGGACACCTTGCATACCTTGCTTGAGAAATTTATCAATACTCCGGGCTTATCCCCAGAAACGGTCATACAAGATTATCTGGTCTCATTCGAAGATGATTTATCTAAACCGCGGGACTGGCGGTACTACTTCATCCGCTATGAAGGATTCCGAAAGGAAAACGAGGCAGGTTATTACTATTGGGAAGATTTCGAAGCAAAGCCATACGAATGCATAAAATTGCGTAGAACAACATGGGGAGGATACCACTGGTCACCGTATTTGTATATCCTCCGCGACGAATTTGGCGGCGGACTTGATCCCAATAATTCCGATCTGCCATGGGTGTTGACACTCGGTGACGCTACCCTGCACATCTTTCACATTAATGATGGTTTTAAACTGGAAGCAGCAAATGATGGCGCCAAGGCGCTATTAGAGCGGGCACAGGTATCAGGATTGATTAAGGAAGACCTGCTGCTTATTGAACAAAATGAAAATGGCATCGACGTAGAAGACAGGATTGAAAAAGCCAGAAAGATGATAACCGGTTTAATGACGTTGTAAAACTATCTATATGCTATTTAAATCCCGGAAACTCTTAAAGGAAGCAGAAGAAAAAATTCTGACTCTTGAAAATGAATTAACGCTTGCCAATACAGCGCTCGAAAAACAAGAAACACAGCAACGGCAAACCGAAAACGAGCTTTCTGACTGTAGGCAAACTAGTTCTACATTAAAAAATGAAAATGCTGATTTACACACCCGGTATGCCGCTATCATAAACATGGACCAGGCACTCCAACAACGGCAGGATCAGATCCAAAATTGCGAAAACTCGATCAATGAGCTGAATGACAAGTATACCAAAGCCCTATCTGTTTACCAGGAGCTGGAAAAAAGGGTCCAGCTATATACAGAAACACTGGAATTAACAGAATACGGCCTCTATCAACCAAAATATAGTTTTGAATTTTCTGAGCAATATAAACTGGAGCTGGACTACATCTACCAACAACAAAAAATAATGGTCACCTTGGATCAAGCAGCAACTTGCGGCACACAATGGGAAATTGGCGGCAGTAAAACTGAGGGTAAAAAATTGACTAAACAGTATACCAAGCTGATGCTCTATGGTTTTAACGGAGAATGCGATGCCAACATTGCAAAGGTTCGGTGGAACAATGTCGCTAAAATAGAGCAAAGGATAAGGGAAGCCTTTGTCACTATCAACAAACTCGGCCAAACCTACAATATTTCCATTTCCTGGGACTACCTTCAGCTGAAACTAAAGGAGCTTTCGCTGACCTACGAATACGAACAAAAGAAGTATGAAGAAAAGGAAGAACAGCGGCGCATACGGGAGCAGATGAAAGAAGAGGAAAGGGCTCAGAAAGAATTTGAAAGGATGCAAAAGGAGGCCGAGGAGGAAGAACGGAAGGCGGAAAAAGACTTGGCAAAGGCCAGGCAGCAGCTGGAAACAGCAAGCGGCGATTCAACCATTCAGGAGCTCAACGAAAAGATCAAACAACTGGAGTCAAGCCTGCAACAGGCACACGAAAAGAAAGACCGCGCTATATCTATGGCTCAACTCACTAAAGTGGGACATATCTATATCATTTCCAATATCGGCTCATTTGGAGAAAACGTATATAAGATTGGGCTTACCCGAAGGCTAGATCCCCTGGATCGGGTAAGGGAATTAGGCGATGCATCGGTACCATTCCAATTTGATATCCATGCGATCATTTATTCGGAGAATGCGCCACAACTGGAATATGAGCTTCATCAAAGGTTCAAAGACCAGCGTCTGAACAGGATCAATTACAGAAAAGAATTTTTCAGGGCTTCCCTCGAAGAAATTGAGCAGTTTGTAAAAGAACATACCAACGCAGATATTGTCTTTACCAGGCTTGCTGAAGCGCCGGAATACAGGCAAACCCTGACGCTATTGGAGGAGTTACAAAACCTGGAAAATAACAAAGTGCCCGAACCGGCATTCCCTGCCAGCCTGGTAGATTGACATGGTTTCCAGCTATCTTATCCCTAATTGGCCCTCATTAGCGAGCTGGCCTCTAATGGTGGCACTGCAGCAAAACCAGTTGTTTTACCAAACTTCATATTATGCTTGAAATTGCGCATGCAATCCGACGGATCAATCGCATCAAAGTGAATATGGTTCAGTTGATTGCGATAGATACATACCGAAAGGACTGTTTGCGCTTGCCGTTTGCCGATACTGGAGTCAAATAAATCACTTACTGCATTTATAACTACCAGGTTAATGGGCAGATAAGCAAAGGACTCCCTGGCGATCCTTAGCACACAGCTACAGATATAATCCTGGTAAAGCTCATTAAACTTTGAGACCGGCATATTTTTTTTGCTAAGCTGCCCTCTCGCTGTCTGGCTCAATACATAAGCAGGAATAACCGTCTCATTGTTCACATGAAGCCCGACTGTGAGGTGTTGCGGCGCAAAATTAATATCTGCTTTAGACCCGAGCTCGGAGATTTCTTACAGCGGCCTGAAACATTCAAAAGCATCACGGTAGGCATGCGGATCATTGCTGAGTACACCGCTGGCAATACCTTGCAGACGTTTATGGTCCTCCAATTGTTGTAAATAATCATTGTGACTGACATCAAACATATGTTGGTCCCTTTCCCTGGCCTCTTCAACCAGTCTTTCCAGCCGTTTGATCTTCTTGCCCGTGGACCCAAATATTTTATCCAGCAAACTGGGTTTATAGGTATGGAGCCTGAGGCTTGCCTGCTCTTCATGATCATGGGATAAAACCGGTTCAACCGGTGCAGGCTCCTGGCAGATCTGTTGCCAATCAACTGTATCTGTTACATCTTTATGAACAGATCTCAGGGCGCCAACATAACGCTCATAATTGCGGACAGCGGCAGCTGCGTTTTGCATTTCCAGCTGCTGCTGCTGTATCCGGAACTGCTTTGCTGCTTCCCGGGCATTGCGTTGCTGTGCTCTTTCAATACGTTTAACAGCAGCAGAATAAGACCGGATAGCTCCATTTAATGTTGTCATAAATTGGGATATTGGTATTGTAAAATAGGGATCACCATATTGGCCAGGAATATTTTATATATACGGAAAGCTGATCCAACGGGATTTTACTTCGTTTTTTAATTATCTTTAATTACTAACCCCAAACAAGAATAAACGGGCAGGAAAATAATCATCGATTTTTCCCTGCCCAGCTACAGCCCTTAGCAGTCGATAGATGCCTCCCCGGCTCTTCGAACAAGTACTCTGAAATAATATTACCCTCCAACAGGTTCTTCAACCTTTAGTTTTAATTTATCCAAAGGAAAAGATGGAACGAAGCTTCTGTCGTTGTACAGCTCCATTAACCTGTCCTTATCCACTTTGACCAGTTCGTCATCGGGAATATCAGCGCCCCTGCCTTCCACCCAGGCACTCTGCCAAACAGTAGCCATGGTAAGAGAACCATTATTGATATTTTCTATAGTCGGCCCTTTTACCTTGCTCCAAAGTTTTTCCATATCACCTGCAGATTTGCGCCATTCCTTGATAACCGTATCAGGACTTAAATTATCAAAGGTGTTTTTCATCAGCTGAAGAACAATGATTGCGGCGCCCTTTCCGCCTTCGAACAAATCATCATTGTCTACCTTACCAGCGAACGAGTTAATGCCCGCAAACAACTCTTTACCGTTTTTACTATTTGTCAGCATCCTGTCCTCATAGTCCCCGTGAACTTTGGAATCCTCTGGTTTTATGCCATGGTGTTTAGCGGAGATGTGCAGGCATTGACAGGCGTCTCCAACGTAGTGCGACATTGTTCCACCAGCACAAATGAATTCATCGATTTTTCCCTTTTTTAATACTTCAACCATTATGTCGTACATCTGCCATACCCTGAAAGGTAGCGCCCCCAATCTTCTCCGCTGGTTGCCGTTCTTGTCAAATTCCGGTTTAACCTCATCTAGCTCCCTATAAAAATCAAGCCACTTGTCTTTATCTACGAAACTTTCATTTACCGAGCCATCCTCTTCAAAACAAAGGTCAAGGAGGCTCTGGTTGTCCAGAACGGACCGGTGCTTATCATCCATATCTGCAAAATGGTTCGATTCGTCACTGCCCCTGGACACACCCTGATTACCTTTCATAGGGCGCCATACCAGATCGGCTACATCCGCCAGTGGTGTGAACTCTCCGCTCCCGGCTTTTACGAGATTACCAGGACGGCTCAGGTCCTCATCGGAATAACCGATGTTGAATTTATTCGCCTGCAGCAATTTTTCCAGCGAGGCGTCGCTCACAAGATCACATGCTCTTGAACCTATTTTAAAATGACCTCTTTTCCCCCAGGAATAATCCTGGTCTATGTTCCAGCCTCTCAGCAGATCCACGTCCAGTTCCCTGCAGATATTGCTAAGGCTTGTTGCAAGCGCATACGTCCTTTTTTTCTTTTTAGCTCCTTCCAGGAATTCGTGCTGGCCCCAATGAAGTGCAAAGGGCCGGAGGATCTTTCCTTTATTATCGTCTTCATCCTCTATTAACCAAAGGGTTCCGCTGTCTCCATGGTGGGCATTTAAATCCCGGCCGTTGGCCCCTGCTATCAAAAAATCGGCAATGTACTCTATTCCCCCAACAGATTTATACCTGTAAAACATACCCATTATTTCGCCTTGCAATTCATGGGATACGGCGCCAAAAGCAAATACTTTTTTTGTTATAAGATTGAGAGATAGATTAAATGTATTTAAATCCTTCAACTCGTTGAGTTGCCCGAATCCAAACACTTCCGTTTTCCACATATTCAGATCGTCTACTTCAATCAGGCCTACATCATTATTGACCACAAGATTGTTGCCTACAAAACCCGGATACAGATCAATGAATTTGCTTTTTCCAAGTTGCTTTGAAGATGTGACGCCAATCCTGGTTTCAGCAGTATTTAAACGGGAGAAAATTTCTGTTCCTTCTTTACCGGTGACATGCCGGTTGGTCAATGCATACACTTTATTGCCGTCGCTTACCAGGCACCCTACAGACGCGATCCTCCTTTCTCCCTGCGTTTCAACAATCAACGGAAATCCACCGCTGATCATATTTTTGGGGAATTTCAGGTCCCCTTCATTGACTATGCTATTGGAAATATCTGAGCGCGCCGATTCAACAACACAAATGGGAACAACCTTTCCATCGGGCATAAAAATGCATTTGGGTACAATGTTGTTGCCTCCATCGTTTATGAGCGCAAGCTCATCTTCCCACTTCTTTACAAGGACCAATACGCAAGGCCAGGAAAAGTCAGTAACGATACTATCATCCAGTGTGCGCCTTGGTCTGGGATATGTTTGAACAGGAACGTATTCACCTTTGCTATTAAAATCTGATTTTCTGAACAGGTACCTGCCGATGGCGGTCGCTATCACGTTTTTCTTGTTCATTAAATGAACGTGGAATGTGTCGCGTGCTTCCACCAGGTCTTTAATGGAGAGGTGGGAAAAAGACGTATTGTCGTGGATTTGTTTATTCTGGGGCATAATTAAAAGTTTGGAGTGTACAATAATCTACAATTGCATAGGGGACGTCGGGTGAAGCCTGTCTTCTTAACTCAAAAATCAATCTTTTGCCTCAAAAAACAGTTAATAAGACGTTAATGCACAGACAAGTTTATAACATTTTCCAACTTCATCTGAACATACATAGCCCTGTAAATATCAGAATAGATAGTATATAAACGCCGCTTACCGTTCAGATATGGAAATGGCCAACCCAACTTTCCTGCGATGCTTCCAAAGCAGAGCTCTCCTAAAATGTAGATAGAAAGATCTATGCTGATATTATTCATTGACATGTGAACATAGGATATGCCGCTTTTTCTTAGCTTAGAAAATTCTCCAAAGTTATCACACGTAATGGCATCTAGGATGATATCACTCTTAAGCATTCCCGCATCCTGCTTTATCATTACATACCGCAAAAGATCAGAGAAGGAAATAAACAAGTTATCCGGTAAAAGGATGGTGTCATAATGGAAATGGGTCAGCAATAAGATAAAATTGAACTTGTTTGTATTTGATAGTGGCTCATTCCAATCCTCCAACTGTCGTAATTGCTTTATCCTGGCTCCCTTCTCCTGAAGGTGCTTAAAAATTCTATCCAATAAATTCTCTCTGAACAAGATAGCGCTACGACGGCCTGCAGACACCCGGGCGTTGTTGCGATGCCTTTCATATTCGTGCTCATACCCGTTGAGTATAAACATCCGGTCTTCTTCTGGGTATCCCGATCTCATCATTCCATCGAAATGCTCCAATATGGCCCCATTACTAACACTGTAAAAATATAAAGGGATATTATCATTTTGTTTGGAGAACCGGAAATTCAAATCGTATAGCAATGGAATGTTAAAAAAGATATCGCCAGGGAAAAGGCCGGCCGTAAATGTAGTTAACACTGTTGTTAAACCGTTACCTTTAAATATACCTTTTACAGGCGCAATAAACAACAAATACAAATCATACCAGACGGGAAGCAGACGGGAATCAAAAATGTCTGCATGAGGTCTGTCCTCACGGTAGGTGTCTTGCCGGAATACCGCATTATAAGCTTCATTAGCAATCATTAAGTATTCCAGACTAAGGGGATCGTTCTTTGGATCCGTCAGCTTCCCGATGGTGATATGATCGTGATGGCCAGCAATACAAACCAACTGCTCATGTTTATTGCTGTATATATACCTGAGAATAGAGAACTCAGGAAATTGTCTCATGGCAGCCATACAACGCTGGGTATCCTCTAGTTCAGCACGCAATACCTCATCCTGCTCAAAGGCTAATTTAGAGATGGGAACAAGTGGCATGACTTTGTTTTTGCATACACCTTAGATATATTTTCCGGAAAATCCATGAAATCATTTCTTGTAGCATGGTTGTTTCCCAACGCAAAATACATAGGATCTTCCCACTCAGCATTAAATGTAAGCAAGTAATATTGATTCAGGGATTCTTTAGAAATATCCGCGCCGTCTGGTGCGCTTCCGTGGAGCTTAATATATTTGTTTAGATCCGCTTTTATTTCTTCTGAATAGATCTCTATATCATCAAAACTGACGCCATCATAACTGATTTCAATTTGATGTGCCTGACCTTCCAGTTGAAATGATATTCCGTCCTCAAAGAGCCTTACCTCTGCTGGTGATAGTATGTCCGCTCCCCTTTTGTAATATAATTGCCTGGCCTTACGAACAATCCTAGAGGATGCATCTTCGTCCGCGATCCCGAAATTAAATTTAAACGCTTCGGCCGCTTTATCATACTCCTCATGGAGGTTGCCAGAATGGTTCTTAATGTATCCTAGTACATCCAACGCATTAAAAGCCCAAATGTCCGTCTGCGTCTGCTTCGCCTCATCATAAGTCAGCCGCCGGCCTTTATATACGGCTACCTTATCGTTAATAAATGCTTTATAATAACCTGGCACAGCATCGTCCTCGGACTCCCCCAGATAATGGGTCGCTGATAGATCGCCGTCCCCTTCATATAACACCTCCGAATAACTTTTCGCCGTGAAGCCCCCGCTATATTTTGCGTCTTTTCCAGGAGCCGATCTGAATACATCAATACAAAAGCTCTGCAGCAGGTTCTCCGCTGCTCCCGAAGATGATGGCAACACCACCAGCCGTTGAGGAGGGATAGTTGAAAATGACATGCCAATTAAAAGCACGAATGCTAAAACAATGCGTTTCATAAAAAATTTTTTGAGGTTAAAAAATGAAATGATCGGGGTTGACAAAACCCGCTAACTGGCAGCTTCGTTAACCGTTTCAGCTTTGAATTCATGACCATTAGACGCCGAATTACTTACACCTGGAATTTCGGTTTCCTGTCTTAATAACTGGTAAAACTTATTATGCAGCTCCGCGCACATTTTTATCTTTTCCTCGTCCGACAGTGAGGTGGGGTAATGTACGTAATTGAGCATCATCGCCTCTATAACCAGGTACTCATGCTTAAGGCGTTTATGATAGATCCACCTGCCGCCCAGGCTTAATGATCGTTCAATAGCCACCAATAAGGCACTGCAGGCGCTGAGCACCTTGATCACCAACGGCCATTCATCAGGCATAAAAGTGGCCGCCGAGGCCAGCGTAATGGCTAAAACAGTCAGGCCATTATAACAGATAGCATCCAGCGTTTCATATTTATCATGACCGGCGATCTGCTGTTGTATGCGATGCCGCAGATTTTCAAATTCTGGTCCCATATAAAATGTTATTTATTGTAAAGTGGAGGTAAGCCGTATTTGTTTTTATATCAGCTCTTTTTAAACTTCCAGTAGTTCAGATGGTTACGCCAGTGCTGCTCCAGCAGGTTTCTTTCGCCCGGTGCGAAACCATGCTTGATGAGATAATAAATATCATTTATTAAAGTATAGGTAGAGCTGTAATAATCATGTGCCAGCAAGTTGGTGTTTACATCGCTTGCATCTACCGTATCAATCCCTGCTACACAGATAATTTCATCGGAGGAGTCTCCTGCACGGCTATTGCGGTGTAAATGCTTCGACAGCCGTAGCGCTTTGTCTTTGCTGGAAGCGTAAAGCGTAAGCCTCTGGGAGCATGATTTGATCTTTGGTGAGATATTATAAACGAATTCCCTGGCGTCAATATCAGGCGCAGCAAGGATGATCTGGTTAAACTTAAAGTCATCATAGAATGCCGCGTGTTGCAGTTCGATCAAGGCTTTGACCAGCGCCCTGTTGCCCATGCTATGCGCTATTATGTGGATATTCCTGGCGCCTGTTTGCCGTTTTATATCCTGCAGAAATTTAACCATAAAAGGAACAGAATATTCAACAGTGCTGCTATCCGCAGCATACCACCTCACCTTTCCCTGGGAGGGCCAGCTGAACATCATAGGAACGCCGGTGAATGAAAGATCTGCACAGATCTGTGCGGTACGTAAAACGGCCTCCTCAAAAGTGACGTTGAATCCATGGATAAACACCAGTACGTCATTTCCTTCGGCGCCATCAGTTTTTTCCCTTGCCTTTTTAAAGAATTCGCCGGTATCCAGCATTTGCGTTTTTAATACCAGCATATGCTTTTCCAGTTTATACCTGAAACTGAGCGTCCACCAGCTGGGCCGTGGGACACTGCCTACTACCCTATTCCTGGGAATATTCACGCTGCACACCCCATAGTTAAGTTTACCATCCACCTCACTCTCACTGCCAAATTCGTTCTTTGCATTCTTTTGCCGGTTAGTGGCAAAAAAAACGTCAATTGAATAATATTGGCCATCGGGGCTGCTGGGATCAATCGTCCGTACCGCTGTTTTTTCGTCAATTAGTGCGTCCGCACCTCCCCAGCGAGTCGTGACGGTATCAGGACGCTTATACTCAAATCTCCAGCTGTAGTTTGTAACTGCCTCCATTTGTCCGATCACCGGTGCAGATTCCTGGCCATCGATCTTTAAGCACAGATAAGATATCGCCTGATGTTCGGCTTTCAGCACTATAGTGATATCGGTTGACACGATCTCCAATTCAAATTTTATGGTCCTGAAGGCTCCATCTTCAACATTTGAAGGAGGCACTTCATCATCAGTAACCCAGGGAACACCGTTTATATTGAATGAAAAAGTCGCTGTGCTGAGGATCATGAAGTGTACAGACAGCTCATGAAATTCAGAGGTATTGGTATCCATATAAAATAGCATTTTATTTATCAAAGCAGATGAAGCCAGAAGAAGCAGGGGTTGGTTCATTCATTTATCAAACAGATCTCCAGCAGCAAACCATCTTTATGCGCTCCGTACAATATCCTCACGGCGCTAGGCTTATACCCTTCTGGTAATATTTCCTGGTAAAATATCCGTTGCGGATTAGCGACAGGGATAACGCCTTGTACGAACACCACCTTCAGATAGACCACCTGCACCGCAAGTTTTGGTTTTCTTTCAAGGAAGGCGGTGTATCCCACCGGCGCATTCACCACCCCTGTTACCAGTAAGCGGTTCGTGGCCGGCGAAAACCAGGCGCTCCAATTGTCCGCAAAGGGCCACATCATTTTATCCAAATGTACGCCCCTTAGAACACTGCAGTCAATACAAACTAGTGGGTATTTTTTATTTCATCATCCGGGCGCGTGGACCTGTGAAGGTTGCTATAATGCTATAGATTATGCTCAATGATAAATTTGATCAGAGCGGCGGGTTTGTGTACGCCCAGCTTATGCATAATATTTTTCCGGTGCGTTTCAATGGTATAGATGCTTAGGAATAGCTTGTCAGCTATTTCCTGGTTGGTATGGTTATCCCGGATCAGCCGTAATATCTCCAATTCCCTTTTGGTAAGATTGAACTGCTGCATGAAAGGCTGCTGCGCTGCGAATGCAGTTTTTTCCCCGGCGCTTTTAAGAGGAAAGCTCTTGCCACCGGCCATTACCTTCCCGACAACATCCAGCAATTCGGCCTTGCTGCAGCTCTTAAGAAGATAAGCGTCTGCCCCGTATCCACGTGATCGCTCCACAATATGTTCTTCAAAATAGGTAGACAGCATAATGACCTTAGTGCGGGCATGCCGTTGCCGCATATAACGGACGGCGTCGAGGCCATTCATTTCGGGCATATTGATATCCATCAGCACCAGGTCTGGCTGCGCCTTCTCAAGTATGTCCAACAGTTCTTTGCCATTACCGGCAACGTCTGTGATAAAAATACCCGGTTCACCCGTCAACAACAAACGCAGGCCTTCTATAAACAGCTGGTGGTCGTCTGCTATCACAATTTGAATGTTATTCATGGGGCGCATATTTTTTTAAAGGAACCTTTATCAGGATGGTAGATCCATGGTTGCCGGAATCGATGTGCAAGCTGCCGTTCAGGAAGTTCACGCGGGATTGTATGCTACGCAGTCCAATGCCATGATTGGAAACAGGGTCAAATCCCTTTCCATTATCCTCGCACATAATATCCATATACAGCTCGTCCATGATCAATTGAGTAACAGACTCCGTTGCGCCGGAGTGACGGATCACATTACTGGACAGCTCCATTACAATGCGGTAGATCAGGAGCTGGTCTTGTTTGCTGAGGGGAATGTCGCCCGGCGACATATAGAAAGTGAAAGAGATCTTGCCGGAAAGGTTCAGGCGTTCAAAATGATCTCGTAATAATACCTGTAGGTTGGTTTGCTCAAATTCCGGCGGCATCAGGTTATGGGCAATGGACCGGGTAGCTAAAACGGCGCGGTCTACTAACGCTACAACATGCGCCGTATCTTCATGCCGCAGCCCCAGAATATTCATCTTAATAGCCGCCAGGCCTCCACCCAATTCATCATGCAGATCTTGCGCAATCCGTTTCTGTTCTGCCTCCTGGATCTGCAACAATTGCATACTAAAGTCCAGCTGCTGGCGGGCCAGATGAAGCGTAAGCTGCTGGTGGCCGGTCTTATAGAAGTTGAAACTATACATCAGGGCGATCGTCAGCACAAATATCTCCGCGGAAAACCCCACTGCTACATATAACCAAGAGGGTATAATAAGCGGTATCATGGCAAAAGAGTGGGATACGTAGATAATGACCGTAAGGAAAACACATAACAGGGCAATGCCATAGAGATATGCTGGTTTATAGCGGTCTCTTAACCGCAGGATGATGCCCCAGATCTGGATTACCCAGGATCCAATTACACACACAGCTCCTAAAATATATACTCCCCGGCGGAGCGGCGTCGCGGCGGAAAAAACATAGGCATAGGTTATAAGTCCTGCTTCCAGGACCAACAACCAGGTCCAGGCGCCTGTAAACCGGTAAAAACGGGGATAACCTGGCTTTAGGTGAAGGAAGCGCAACATAAACAATAACATAAAGAAATTGATACCCAAACCGTAAATTACTGGGGTGATCACCGCCAGGCCAGGCCAACGGGGATACAGCAGCTCATAGTCCAGGTCTCCATCCGACAGAAAAAAAAGGCAATAGCACATAATATAACAGGCATAGTACAGGTAAACACGATCCTGCGCCCAGAAAAAGGCAGCAAGGCTGAAGAAGGCTACGAATGAAAGAAAGCCGCAGAAATACAGGTAGATGAGATAAATGTTTAGTTCTTGTTGCCGCCTGCGCTCCGGCGTTATGATCCGCAATGGCAGGAAAAAGCCTGTGCCCACCATGTTTACGCGGAAAAAGATCACGGCCTTGCCCCTTTCCGGAATCTGCAGCGGAAAATAGAAATGCCTGTCGGGGATAGCCCGAGAGTTAAAAGGAGTGCACTCTCCCGTTGCATACTGTGCTACTACCTTGCCGTCCTGATCAACCTGAAAATATTGTAACCCGAATATACCGCCATTAGCTATGCCGGCTTCATAGGGCCGTTTCATACCGGCATTATCGACGGGAATGGCTACCCAGTATATATCTTTAACAAATCCAAGGTTCACTTCATTGTCGGCTGCATGTATTTTTCTGAACCCCTTGCGGGCGTATAGGCTCCAGGCTTGCTGTATGGTAAGAGGCTGCTGTCCTTCTTTCAATAACCAGGTATTATTCTGCAGATCGTATTGTTCCAGGCTGTCCAGGCGAACTTGTCCCCATAGGATAGCGCTCCAGCAAATGAGGTAAATAAACAACAACCCGGATTTCATGGCATTTTGTTATTTGGGGGAACCTGGTAATTGGGGCCAAGGCTGATTGTACTAAGTTAATTGAAATATAGACAAATACAAAAGCGGAGAATGTTGCTACTTTTATATAGCACAATTTCATGATTGATCACCATATCTAATATCAACCCAATCGCGCGCTTTTCAGGAATATTTTCGTAGTAATGACTTCACAGTGAATTTTAGGGTACAGTCTTATCGTCAGGGCGGCTCTACCCGTTATGGAATTGCCTGGAATTTCAATGGTACAGATGATCATTTGCTGTTTACGCTCCATTCTATAAGTGGCGGTTATTACAGACCCAGGGAGAAGCCTCAAATATACCCCCTTTAGCAGGTTTACGGAGGGGCAGGTGAATATCAATGCTGAAAGTGGCCCGGATGTGCTTCAGATCAAAAAGGTAGGAAACGAGTTGATCTTCAGGATTAACGACCAGGATGTTTGGAAAACATCGGTGTATAAACTAAGCTCCAATAGATTTGCATTCTGGGTTGCTGATACAGCCGAGGCAGGGTTATTGGATGCGGACTATACTACGCAGCCTTAAAAAGCGTTTTATTTGAGATGCAACTCGTTCTTCTCAAAGTTATAACCATTTATAGAAGCAGTTGCCTTCAATGCATCCAGGAATTTCTCTATTGGCTCATTCTTATTTAAAATGCCGGTAAACCGCTTATTTTTAATACTATTATCTTCAATAACAACTTTCACACCATACCAACGCGGAAAAACCTCAGATATTTCCTGGACCGTATTATTATAAAAGTGATGAATGCCTTCCCGCCAGCTTAATATTTCGTCCTGGTCAAAGTCTTGAATCACTATTTCACTTCCTACGGCGGTATATATTACTTCCTTACCTTGTTTTAAATTCACTTTCCGCTTATCTGTGTTGAGCTGAACAGCGCCTTCTACCAGAGAAACCTTTAATATCCCTGGATCATAGTTGTTTATATTAAATGCTGTGCCCAATACTCTTACCATCCCTTGTCTTGTATGTACAATAAACGGCTTCCTGGCATCCTCAGCCACTACCAAATACGCTTCCCCGTCAATGGAGATTTCTCTACCTCCATCAGGAAAACTGAAAGGGAACTTCAAAACAGTGGACGAATTAAGCCATATCAAGGTACCATCAGAGAGGAGTACCTTATAGTCTAGCCCTTTGGGTACAGTAAGCGTATTAACCGCTGCTGATAAAGCCTTATCAGATCCGGCAGCTACAAAAGAAAGGGAATCTTTATCCCCATTCAATAACGTTCCGTTATCTACTGTCACATGTCCTGTAATCTTTGACAGATATATAGTTTTTCCCCCGGCCAGTTGCAAACTGATGGCTTTCCCCTTATCAGGCTCCGCCGGACGTTCAACAGTTAAAGTACGCCCATTCTTCAACCGGGTAATAGATATAGTGAATACTAATCCGGTTAGAATGGCTGCAGCAAGGCCGATCCACCTAAGGCGCACAACCCGGCCCGGCCTTTTTTCAGCAATCGGCATAGGCTTCCAACCCTCTGCAACCTTGAGTCTTTCGAACTTTGTATCCAGGTCCTCCTTACTAAATTGCTCTTCAAGCCGCCGGTATGCCTCCCTGACTGCAGGATTGGTACCCATCAGTTTAGACAGGTACTGCTCATCCGCTTCACTTATATCCCCGGTAAGCTGCTCGACCATTAACCAGTGTATGTAATCTGAATCCTGATGCATATGCTTAAAATGACACCTAAAATAGCAACCTTGTCCTACTATAACCAAATTCTCCCGCCAAAATGAGCCCTTACAATCTTCAAGGCCCGCAAAAGCTGATTTTTTACCGTATTAGGGCTAATCCCCATTTCCTCTGCAATTTCACTTCTATTCATACTTTTAAAATAGGCAAGCTCAAAAACTTTAGAGGAAAGTGGTGCAATATTGCTGATTGTAGAGGAAATTTCTGCCTGAAGCCGGCGTATATCGATCTCGCTCTCAGTGGAAGACCTTTCCTGAGGGGGGGCTATTATCTTTAATATTCGTTGTCTGTTCGCGTCATCACGGATCTTATTCAAACACCGGTTCTTTACAGAGATGTACAAAAAGTGCTTAAGGGATGAGTTTATTGCAGTATACAACTGTCTTTCATAAAAGTCTACAAAGAAATCCTGCACCAGGTCCTGAGCATCTGATTCATTTCCAAGAATAGATATTGCATAGACAGTTAATCGTACCCGGTATAAACTATATAAATGGCTAAATGCTTCAACTTTGCCTGACCTCAATGCGTCAAGCAAAGGAATATCGTCATTCCTTTCAAACATTCACATGATTTATTTTAGTTGGTTGGCTGTTAAAATTAGGGATACATTAATAAAATAGCCTCAACGATTCATTTTAAAATAATATTTGCCCCTCTTTCGATTGTTCTTACATGAAGATCACACTGTTAATTTACCAAAACTTTACCAAAAAAAGACATCTGCTTAACATTTGGATAACAAATATTTATTAAGCGGGATAGGACAAAAACAAACTATCGGGTGTCTTAATGAATGTTGATCAGAATTGTCCGCTTCGACTAACCTGTTTATATCAACCTAAATCAATTGCAACTATGCAAGTATCTCCAAAAAAGGGAAACGATGTTTACAAGTTTCTCTATACCTGCTCAATTTGCTTAGTCTTGCTTGCCACATTTCAGGCCAAAGGACTAAGCCAGCCAAGCGAAAGCCTCACTCTTAAAGCAAGCAATATTTCCATGTTCGAGGTTTTCAACACCATTTACAAACAGACTAAGTTGAAAGTTTCCTATTCCAATACCATGTTCAACGACAGGGAAAAAATAAATGTAAATTTCAGCAATACACCTATCCAGGATGTAATGGAGATCCTGTTAAAAGGGAAAAACGTAAAGTTTACATTTACCGAGAACTTAATAATTATCAGCCGGAATGGAAAGGAGCACTCTAACATTTGGCCGGATACATTATCAGATGTAATCCCTTCGTTAAAAGGCAAAATAACGGATGCAGATGACAAACCGATACCTGGAGCTACCGTAGTCATTACAGGCACCCAGCAGGGTACTATAACGACAGCTGATGGAGACTTTGTCCTATATAACGTGAAGCTGAATAGCACTTTGCTGGTAAGCTCTATAGGATTTGAAACGAGAGAATTGCCAGTAAAAGGAGCGTCCGTCCTTGTCAAATTGAACGTTGTAGTAAGCGATCTGGATGAAACAGTTATAATCGCCTATGGAACCACTACAAAAAGATTGAATACAGGTAATGTAAGCACTGTTGACAGCAAGGAGATAGCTTCACAACCAGTCTCAAACCCGCTGGCAGCATTGACGGGAAGGATTCCTGGAATGTTTATAACGCAAAATACGGGTGTTCCCGGCGGGGGATTCAATGTGCTGATCCGGGGGCGCAATAGTATCACAAATGGCATCGATCCTTTTTATGTGATAGACGGGGTCCCATACACCTCCCAATTGCTGCCTAATCAGGGCAACAGAATATTGCAACCCTCAAATGGAAATCTATCCCAGGGAGCAGGAAATCCACTAAGTTTTATTAGTCCCTCTGATATAGAAAGCATTTCCGTATTAAAAGATGCAGATGCAACAGCTATTTACGGATCACGTGGCGCCAACGGTGTAATACTTATTACAACAAAGAAAGGGAAACCTGGAAAATCACAGCTATGCTTTACTATATCTACGGGCATAAGCAAAGTAAGCAAAAAGATAGATTTGATGAACACCCAACAATATCTGCAGGTACGGAGGGAAGCATTTAAAAATGATGGAGTAATGCCAGATCAGTCTAACGCGCCGGATCTGCTGACATGGGATACTACACGTTCCACAGATTGGCAAAAGGAGTTAATTGGCGGCACTGCCCATTATACAGATGTACAAGCGTCTTTGTCCGGGGGGACCACCAACACACAATACTTAATTGGCGGTAATTATCATAAGGAAACAACCGTATTTCCCGGGAAGTTTTCTGATCAGAAGAGCTCCGCACACTTCAATATCAGCAACATCTCGGTTAATCAGAAATTTAAAGCCACCTTATCCGGCCGTTATCTTATAGATGACAACCATCTCCCAAGCGCTGACTTTACCAGCTACCTGAGTTTTCTTCCATCTCATGCTCCGGATCCCTATAATTCGGACGGCAGCCTAAATTGGTCAAATTACAACTGGGGCTTTGACAACCCTTTTTCACTCACTAAGCGAATATATAATACCCGTACAAGCAACCTTATCGGTAATTTGAACTTAAGTTATCAATTGCTAAGCGGGTTGGAAATAACGAGCAATTTTGGGTATACCAACATGCAGGTAGACGATATTTCAACATTGCCCCTTTCATCACTAAATCCTCTGTTATACAAAACAGGGACAGCATCCTTTACTGATAATAACATTCGTTCATGGATCATAGAGCCACAGATAACATATCGGTTGACCATTGGAAAAAACAAGATAGATGCATTAGCAGGTACCACTTTCCAACAAAACACCAGTAAGGGACAGATTGTAACCGGGTCAGGATATACCAGCGATGCATTGCTGGAAAATATTCAAGCGGCGCCTGTCATTGCAGTTAATTCCGTAACAAGCGCTATTTACAAATACAATGCGGCTTTCGCAAGGTTAAACTACAACCGGGACAATAAATATATCCTGAACCTGACTGCGCGAAGAGATGGCAGCAGCCGGTTTGGCGATAATAATAAATTCCACAATTTTGGAAGCGTTGGAGCTGCCTGGATCTTCAGTCAGGAAAACTTTATCAAAAAGAGCTTGTCATTCCTGAGCTTTGGAAAATTGCGTGCAAGCTATGGAACTACTGGCAATGACCAAATAGGCGATTATCGATTTTACGATCTCTTTAATCCGGCTCAATATTCATATCAAGGCACAGTTGGACTTACTCCGATAAACTTATATAATCCGGATTTAGCCTGGGAAGAAACAAGAAAACTGGAAGCCGGCCTCGACCTGGGTTTTCTAAAAGATCGAATTTTATTGAATAGCAGTTACTACCGTAATCGTTCCTCCAATCAATTGCTTTTCTATACGCTTTCCACAGTTACAGGATTCCCTTCAATCCCCGCTAACTTCCCCGCTATAGTGCAAAATACCGGGCTTGAGTTTTCCCTGAGCACGACTAATATTAAATCCAACACACTAAGCTGGATTAGCGCTATAAATCTTACTATTCCGCGCAACAAATTGATTGCATTTCCAAATATTGCCAACACCGCCTATCAATATACACTGATTATTGGACAGCCACTGGCAATTACAAAAGCATTTCACTTAATCGGCGTGAATGATACAACGGGTGTTTATGAATTTGCTGACAGCAAAGGAGCTCCTACATCTAACCCCATTTCTGGAACAGACAATACTGTAGCGATCAATACAGCGCCGGAATTCTACGGAGGTTTCAGTAACACTATAAGTTACAAAGGATTTCAACTCGACTTCGTCTTCCAATTTACAAAACAACGAGGCGCCAGCCAACTATTCCAAAGCTCTTCTTCTCCGGGAATGCTTGGCTATAATCCAAGTACAGAAGCCCTCAATAGATGGAGATCACCTGCCGACAAAGCTCCTATACAGCAATTCACTCAAAGTTATAGTTCAAGTGCATTTCTTGCTTATTATTACGCAAGTCAAAGCGATTATGCTTTCACGGATGCTTCATATATCAGGTTGAAAACCCTGTCACTTTCCTATCGCCTGCCAGCTGCGTGGGCCAAGAAAATGAATCTCCAGAACTGCAGGATTTATATACTTGGTCAAAACCTATTCACCATTACTAAATACAAAGGGATAGACCCCGAAAGCCAGAGGATAGGCGTTCTACCGCCACTACGTGTAATAACGGGAGGTATTGAATTATCATTATAAAATACATTAAATTATGAAATCTAGAATCGGAATATATAAAATAGGATTTGCCCTGCTAATTTTGATGAGTTGCAAAAAATTTATAGAAGTAAGTCCTCCATCCACTCAGTTAGTCGGAGCTTCTGTTTATAATTCAAATACCACTGCCGCCGCCGCTTTAACCGGTATTTATCAAACTATGGTTAGCAATTCAGTGGGTGGCGGAAACTTTGGAATTTCTGCATTATTGGGATTATCCGCAGATGAATTCCTGCTATATCCAAATTCTGATATTACCTTTAATCAGACATATACAAACGGGATTCTGAGCAATACCGATATACCTATTTGGAGCAATTTATACAATTGCATTTATCAGGCTAATTCAGCAACTGAAGGCCTTTCTAGCACCAATGGCGTGCAATCTGAGATGAATAAGCAACTCACGGGAGAAGCAAAATTTATCAGAGCATTCTGTCATTTTTATCTGGCAAATATTTACGGCGATGTGCCTTTGGTTACCACTACTGATTATAGCGTTAACCAGGCAGCCAGCCGTGCACCCAAAGACCAGGTATTTAATCAAATCATAACCGATCTAAAAGATGCACAAAGCTTATTAAGCGATGATTTCCTGGCGCCTGACGGCACCCCTACACCTGACCGCGTTCGTCCGAATAAGGGTGCAGCCACGGCCTTACTCGCAAGGGTGTATTTGTACCAACAGAAATGGGATAGTGCAGAGGCCGAGGCAACTGCTGTAATTAACAACACTACATATCAATTACAAACAGATCTCAATAATGTATTCCTGAAGAATAGTGCTGAGGCAATATGGCAGCTGGAGCCCCCTAATAATGGATTTAATTCCCCGGATGGCAGCTTTTTATTAGGACTGCTGTACTTCGGTGGTCCTAATAGTTATTCTCCACTTACCTTGAATGATTCATTGATAGGGAACTTTGAGCCATCTGACCTGAGAAAGACAAGTTGGGTCATTAGCACGGTGAGCGGCTCAACCACATACTATTACCCATACAAATACAAACTGTACTACACCGGCACGGCTCCCACTGAATACCAGGTTGTATTGAGGCTGGCAGAACAGTATCTGATAAGATCTGAAGCCAGGGCGCAGCAAAAAAATCTAAGTGGAGCAATAGCTGACCTGAATGTCATTCGCAATAGAGCTGGGTTACAGGACACTTCCGCACCAACTCAGCAGGAATTGCTTAAAGCGATATATCATGAAAGGAGGGTTGAGCTTTTCACCGAATACGGGCATCGCTGGTTAGACCTGAAAAGAACAGCAAACATGGACGCAGTGATGAACGTAGTGACACCAAAAAAGGGAGGAACCTGGGAAAGCACAGATCAGCTATATCCTATACCATTGAGAGAGATTCAATCAAATGCCAGACTCACTCAAAATCCCGGTTATAACTAAACAAAAAAGTGAACCCATTTATTCTATAAAAACATTCCCACTGCTGTTTTCTTTCAATTGTCTTGTTTTAGCTTTGGTTCGTCAATGTAAAGGAAGCAACTTGCTAAACTGATGGCTGAAGATAAAATTGACGATGCTATTAATTAACACCTCAGATTAATCAAACAACAATACAACTCCATTTTTCGTGGAACATCGGATTTTATGTTTTATTAGGCCTTTAACATGAAAGCTTGAAGAACCAAGTGCATTCCACAATTTCCACTTGTAGGCTTGCTAAAGCACTATCACACAGGAGCATTGGCTTCCAGACAGAAAAACATATTTGAACACAACAAAAATTCTAACAGGGAAAGACCTGGTTCTTTTCTGGTATAGCCCCGTCTGCCCTTATTGCCTGGCGCAGATCGTATAGACACCGTATCTATAGTTGCCGGAATTATACAATTCCAAGTGTCCGTTTACGGCAATCTTTGGCAAAAACAAGCGCCTGACATCCGCTTAGTTTGGAAGATTACCGAAGAAAGCTTTGCTGAACATCACACGTCCATAAACTTAATACGCGTAATCAAACGGGATTACGTCAGGCCTGATCCCCTGTATGTAATTCTTATAAATGGGGAAGCCGAAAACCATATAAGAGTAGGCAACATGTTTAACTATTAAACTTCACAATTATGAAAAAGTACAGATTACTATTTACTGCGATTGCTGTATTCGCAGTTGTAGGAAGCGCATTAGCAGTTAAAAGAGCTGCTGCAGATATTCGTTTTTGCAATGCTAATAACGTATGCGTTGCTCCTGCTCTTCCTTATAGCACTCAAGTTAATGGACTTCCGGTTAACCCTGGACAACTTGTGTATACTGGTACATTAAACGCCGTATGTAATACCCCGGCTTGCCCACGCTGGCTGGGAAATGTGTATATTAATCCTTGATTATCAACTACTATCAAGCTGTACAACCCTATCTCAAGGGGTTGTACAGCATTCATTACATTGGGAAACAATATGCTTTATTAATAAACCAGCCAGCAATCTTATGGTACACGGCCAGATGTATCTAGCTCCAAACCACTTAGAATTCCTTTGTCAGCCGCACTAATTCCGACAGTCATCCATTTCGGTGCAGGTGCGTTTTTTAAATAATGATCGAAAAACTGTCTTAGTCGAAGGGAATAATCGAGTAGATCCTTGTCATCGAAAAGTGTATGACTTCCATTTTCATACTGCAGCAACCAAACCCTTTTTCCTAACCAACGTAGCCCGGTAAAGAATCCTATTCCTTGAGAAGACCAGTCAACAACAGGGTCTCTTTTATTATGCATCATCAATAGAGGAGTGGTAACCTTGTCCGCTCCAAAGACAGGGGAATTCTCTATATATGCTTCCTTATTCTCCCATATAGAAGTACCCATTTGAGTAGGACCAGACTTAATATAAGAATGCCAATCATTCCCCATTGACGTTGGAATTCCAGCTGCACTTATCAGATCTGAATAACCAGCAGCTGAAGCTGCGGCGGCAAACATACCGGTCCTGGTAATTAGATAATTCACTTCATATCCACCAAAGCTATGCCCCTGAATTCCCATTTTTGTTGAGTCAATAAAAGGCTTTTGGCTCATTATTTCTGCCGCAGACACTACGTAATTGTAAGCGCTTTCGCCAATCCTCCCATTAGTGTAAAGAATATCTGGACAAAAGACTAAATATCCATTACTAACAAATGATGGAATATCCATCGGACCTGAGCTCAATTCCGGTATCATAAACCGGTTAACACCTTCAGAAAGCTGCCTGTAAAAGTAAAAGATAATTGGATACTTCCTTTGTGGATCAAAATTCTCCGGCTTATACAAAATACCCTGACCAGGGCGGCCATCAAACGTCGTCCAGCGCATGATTTCGGCTGTTAGCCAATTATATGCCTTTTGTGGATCTAATTCACTTATTTTCCTAAACTCAATAAAATTTTTTGTGATTTGCAGATTTGGGTATTCAATGGCACTCATTCGCTTTAGCAGGTAGGCGTCTGCCTCTTTTGCCTTTATTAAGAACGTTGAAAAACTAACAAATGACTCCTTTGGAAAGTAGAAAATCTCAGGAGACATGATCAATTGTATAGGGTCGCCAGAATTATCCAACTTTTTTTTGAAAAACCCATTATATTTATTTACTTCATTAAATCCACACAGTATTGCAGTCGCGTCCCTTTCAAGTGGAGGCTCTATTTTGCAAAATGGGGATATGTGATTTAGATACACATAACGTAATATAATTCTGTTCCTCCGACCAAATCCATTCGTGACACACACTGGTAGTCTTTTACCATCAGGATCAAGCTTCCATATATCATATTTACTATAAACCAAAATCGCTTCATCATTGCGCAACCACACAGCAGGTCCATAAGCAGCTGAAGTAGCAACATAGTTCGATGGTTCATAAAACACCGGATCGTCCATTTTGGTACTGATATTGCTCGTTACCCCACTTTGAAGATTATAAGTAAAATAAGCTTTCTTTTCTTGATCATACCAATACACATATTTGCCTCCCGGAGAAAAATCAGCCTCGGCATTTGTTATTTCTTTCTTAATACATTTACGAGAGCCATCCTTTGTGCTAACCAGGCATAAATCGGGCCCCTTATTGGAAAGATGATGTGTATCCCAACTATTTACTCCCGTTCCTGTCAGCAAATAATCATCATTGCCCCCGTCATTCAACTTATAATTAAACGACGGGTTGTCATTTTCTTGTTCCAGACGAACAACTTTATCATTACCTAAATGAATAACCGCGGCGTACGACTTATTACCGCTGCTTTGCAGACCCGCCATTTGTTCAGACTGGAGAAATTCGTCCTTATAAGTCCAAATATCTATATTCGCTATTCCTATATCGGGTTTTCGAACTTCTGACTTTTGACGTATTTTGAAGAAAAGCTTTCCGCCATCAGGATTAAACTTCAATCCGGTACCGCTTATAGAAAATCCGCTCTCAAGCTCCCTAGATTTGTCATCTACACATAAACGGGCGCTGTCCATACCCATCTGATAGTACCATATCGCAGTTCCTGATTGACTATGACTACTGTACTCGGCTGTGAAGGCTAATTGCGTTTCACTCTGATCAAATACAATTCCATCGACACCTCTACCTCGCCAGATTGAAGCCGCTTTGCCATTGGATAGATTAACCAATTGCAGTGTACTGGTGATATCACCATCAAGGTGATAAGTGTTCTTAATCAGTAGTGTCTTACCTGTGTTGCTAAATGTATATCCATCCACCTCAGGATATTGCCTCTTTTTATTGGAAAAGAAATTATATAATACTAGCTCTTTGTTATTTAACCGATAGGCCAACCACTCTCCGTTTCCTTCTTCAGGCATTTTAAAGGATACGCAATGAGGAATACAAGATTCCATACTAGTTTGAAGATCCATTATGCATAAACTATCACCCGGTTTTAAAAAAATAACCCGGCGGCTATCTTCACTAAAATAGGCATCCCAAAAAAAACCAGCAGCGCCGGAAATCTCCTTCCTGAAAGCGTTATCGCTGGAGCAAACAAATAAGCTTGAGCCAAAGCTTTTTTTGTCTACGACATATAAAACACACCTCCCATCATTACTGATCTTAGTAGAAACTATCTCTGGGAAACCTGCTATCGTTGAAAAGTTCAATGGTGATTTTTGAGCAAAAATCAGAACGGAAGTCGCAATTAAGATAACTGTTAAAGCAATTCTTTTCATATTAACTTAATGGGATTAATGTTATGTACACTAAATTAATTACACTGCTAATTCGTCTTATATAGACGAAGGACTACGAAATTTAAATTATAAAGGTGCAGTTGACCTGCAGGGATATGCACCGGCAATCCCGATTCCTGCCTTTTTCCAAGCTTGTCAGATTGTTATGACACGTGAAGATTTACTTTGGTACTATTCTGAAAAACATTCCCACTGCTGTTTTCTTTCAGTTGTTTTGTTTTAGCTTTGATTCGTCAATGTAAAGGAAGTAACTTGCTAAACTGATGACTGGAGATAAAATTGACGATGCTATTTAATATTTAAACTCTCGGATTAACCAAACAACAATATAACTCCATTTTTACCGGAATATCAAATTTTATGTTTTGTTAGGCCTTTTACATTAAATCTTGAAGAGCCATGTGCATTCCGCAATTTCCACTTGGAAGGCCAGCTAATGCTCTATCAGACAGGAGCATTGCTCGCTGCGTAATACGTTAACATCAACCTTTACATATACGACCATGAGAAGGAAAATTATTGCAGAGATAATTGCTCTCTTATATGTGTGTCTATTGCTATATACCGCCATTAGCAAACTGACAGACTATAACATGTCACGAGAACAGATGGCCATGATGCCGCTCATGACACCTGGTGCCCACATTGTAGCCTGGTTACTTCCGGTTACAGAGATCCTGATTGCAACACTTTTATTTTTTCCCAAAACCCGGGTATTAGGCCTTAAGGTTGTTACAGGATTAATGCTATCCTTTTCTGTGTATATCGTCTATATGATGATGTACTATAAGCATCTTCCATGTTCCTGTGGAGGATTTCTTGATCTGCTAAGCTGGCCTGCACACCTGGTCCTCAATGGGACATTCATTGTCCTGGGAATCATCGCCTTGCTACTTTCCAAAAGAAAGCACCATATGACAAAAAAACAGGCCTTCGCCAGCACCACATAATACCAATCAGATAGCTTAGAGCGACAACAACAAATGAAATAATATGCATTACTTAATGAAAAGGCTAACACCAGTCTTAATAGCAATCCTTTTCTCTGCCTGTAGGGAAGAACGGGTGGACGCTATTCTTACAGGCATGGAAAACAAGCCACTTCCGGCCTTCGACATCCTGCTTCCAGATAGTACAACCTATTTGAACACAACGAACATTTCACCAGGAAAAAACCTGGTTCTTTTCTACTATAGCCCAACCTGCCCTTATTGCCGGGCGCAGATGCGGGAGACGCTGAATAATATCAGCCAATTTAAAGAAGAGCAATTGTGCGTGCTCATCGGCGGCGATTTTCGCTCCATGAAAGAATTCAGTCAATATTTTATGTTGCAAAAGTATCCGAATGTCATTGTTGGTATAGACACTGGATTTATAGTTGCCAGGAATTATGCAATACCAGGTGTACCTTTTACGGCAATCTTTGATAAAAACAAACTCTTAAAATCCGCTTACGTTGGAAGATTACCGAAAAAAACTTTGCTGAACGTCACACGTCCATAAGCTTATTACGCGTAATCAAACGGGATTACGTCAGGCCTGATCACCCTGTATGTGATTCTTAAAAAATGGGGAAGCCGAAAACCTTATTAGAGTAGGCACATGTTTAACAATTAAACTTCACAATTATGAAAAAGTATAGGTTATTATTTACTGCGATTGCAGTATTCGCAGTTGTAGGAAGCGCATTAGCTGTTAAAAGAGCTGTTCCGGACATTCGTGTTTGCAATGCCAATGGCGTATGTGTTCCTCCCATAATTCCTTATAGCACTGTAGTTAATGGTCTTCCCGTTAACCCTGGACAACCTGTGTTTGTTGGGACAATAAACGCTCCATGTGGCACACCCGCTTGCCCTCGATTCCTCGGAAACGTTTATGTCAATCAATAACCAATTTTTCACCGGCAATACATCCCTTTCGGGAAAGGGATGTATTGCCTTTTTCAGCTTGATTAATTTTGCTTACTGTGGTGTACATCATAACGTAGGCAAAATGTTTAACCTTTAAACTTCACAATTATGAAAAAGTACAGACTATTATTTACTGCATTTGCAGTATTCGCAGTTGTAGGAAGCGCATTAGCTATTAAAAGACAAGCTGCGGATATTCGTTTTTGCAATTCCAACAACGTATGCGTTGCTCCTGCTGTTCCTTATAGCACTCAGGTTAATGGACTTCCTGTTAACCCTGGACAACTTGTGTATACTGGTGTATTAAATGCTCCATGTGGCAGCCTCATGTGCCCGCGCTGGCTCGGAAATGTGTACATCAATCAATAATCTATTTTCTTCTGACAATACATCCCTTTCGAGAAAGGGATGTATTGTCTTTTTCAGCCGGATTGATTTTGCTTATTGTGGTGACATCATAACGTAGGCGAAATGTTTGACTATTAAACTTCACAAATATGAAAAAGTACAGATTACTATTTACGGCAGTTGCAGTATTCACAGTTGTAGGAAGCGCATTGGCTGTTAAAAGATCTGCTCCGGATATTCGCATTTGCAATGCCAATAACGTATGCGTTCCTCCGGTTGTTCCTTATAGCACTCAAGTTAATGGACTTCCGATTAACCCAGGTCAACCCGTGTATATTGGCGTGATAAATGCCCCTTGTGGTAGCACCGCTTGCCCACGCTGGCTGTCAAATGTGTATTTAAATCTTTGATGACCTATTTTCTTCAGGCAATGCATCCCTAGGCTCAAAGGGATGCATTGCCATTTATAGCTTTATTACTTTGTCTTATTATATTGTATCTCACCCGACGCGTCCAGTTCAAAACCCGTATCAACCTCCTTCATAGACGCAGGTATTCCAACCGTCATCCATTTGGGAGCAGGTATATCCTTCAGGTAATGATCAAAAAACTGGCCCAATCGCATAGAATAATCCAATTTATCCTTATCGTCATAAAGTACATGCCCGCCGTTATCATATTGCAGCATCCATACCCTCTTTCCCAAACGACGCAATCCGGTAAAAAATTCAACGCCCTGTGACCATGATACACCGTAATCCTGTTTATTATGCATAATCAGTAATGGACTGGTAACTTTGTCCGCCCCAAACACGGGCGAATTTTTTATATATGATGCCCGGTTCTCCCACAAACTTTCGCCTAGCCGGGGTTGCGCTTGTTCGCTAAAAACATGTCCATCTAACATATTTATCTTCAGTGTTCCACAATCACTTACCAAATCAGAAGGGCCTGCTGCTGAAGCTGCAGCTGCAAATAGCTTTGTGCGGGTTACCAGGTAATTAACCTCATAGCCACCGAAGCTATGTCCCTGAATACCTATTTTTTCTTTATTAACCCATTCCTTCCGGCTCATCATTTCTGCAGCAGATATGACATAATTATATGCGCTTTCACCAGGCTCTCCAACGGTATAATAAATATCCGGACAAAATACCAGATATCCCTGACTCACGAAAAATGGGATATTTAAAGCGCCACTACTTAGCTCTGGTTCTATAAATTTATTAAGCCCGTCCGAAAGCCGCTCATAGATACTAAAGATAAGCGGATACTTTTTCTTCGGATCAAAATTTTCTGGTTTATATAATATGCCCGTACCCGGACGGCCATCAAAGGTTTCCCAATGGATAAGCTCACTTGTTAGCCAATTGTACTTCTTCTGGGGAGCAAGTGCACTTATAGCCTTAAATTCCTTAAAATCCTTCGTTACTTGCAAGTTCGGATACGCGGCGGCGTTCATTCGCTTTAACAGGTAGACATCTGCCTGCTTTGCCTTTTGTAAAAACTTTGGAAAACTGACAAATGGAAACTGGGCTGAAAAATAAAACGCTTCCGGCGACATGATCAATTGAACGGGATCTCCCGGTTCGTTTAGTTTTTTCCTGAAAAAGCCATTGTTTTTGTTTTTTTCGTCAAAAGCACACAGTATAATTGTCTTGCCCTTTTCTACAGGCCCCTCTTCAATGTATGATTTGCCATCCCGGTACGTATACCGCAATACGATCCCATTCCTCCGGCCGAACCCATTAGTAATATTAACAGGCGGAGTTTTCCCCTCAGGGTGAAGCTGCCATATATCGTATCTATCATAAACCAAAATGGCTTCATCGTTTTGCAGCCAAACAGCAGGGCCATAAGGAGCAGGAGGAGAAGCATAGTCCCATAGCTCGTTATGCATTAACGTCTTCAGCCCTTCACTGATACTGTTCGTTACTGCACGCTGAATATTATAAGTAAAATAAGCTCTTTTCTCCACATCGTACCAATACACATACCTTCCTCCTGGCGAAAACCTGAATTCGGTACTAAGTGTCTTATGCCTTATACACTTCCGGGAACCATCCTTCGTATCAACCAAATATATATCCGGCCGTTCATCAGGGAGGCGATAGCCCTCCCATAAGTTTACGTTTGTCTCCACCAACAGGTAATCATCATTACCACCTTTATTCAAATTGACATTAAACGATGACTTATCCTGTTCCTGTTCCAGACGAGTCACGTTATTATCATTCAAATTAACAACGGCTATAAACGATCTGCTTCCTCTCAGGTTTGCCAGCTGTTCTGACTGTAAAAACTGATCTTTGTAACTCCAGACATCTACACCAGCGGACTGCTGCTTCGTAATGTTCAACATTTTGCTTTCTCTGAAGAAAAGTCTTTGACCGTCGCCACTAAACCTTAATTCGGCATTTTCTACTGAAAATCCGTCCTCAAACCCGGCTGTTTCCCGATTTACACATAGACGGGCGCTATCCATGCCTGCCTTGTAACACCATATTTCATTTTCCGCTTGTCCATGCTTGTTGGTCTCGGCTATAAAAGCTAACTGATTCTCCATCTTGTCAAAGATAAAACCACCAGCATTTTTACCTTGCCAGATCGAAACTGCTTTACCATTGGTCAAGTTCACCCAATGCAGGTTACCAAGTGCATTACTATCTATTCCAGGTCTGTTCTTTAAAAGTAGTGATTTACCACTGTCAGTAAATAAATATTCATCCACCCTCGGGTATTGCGCTCGTTTCCCGGAGGAAAAATTATATAATATCAATTCCTTGCTGACCAATTGGTAAGCCAACCATTCCCCGTTTCCGTCCTTAGGCATTTTAAAAGATTGGCAGTGAGGGATATACAGCTCTTTTTTGGTAAAAAGCTCCAAAATACCTAAACTGTCACCCGGCATCATGAAAATGACCCGGCCATTATCTTCGCTAAAAACGGCGTTTAAAAAAACACCTGCGGGGCCGCGGAACTCCTTTTTAAATGTATTATCTCCGGAACAAACGAACAGGCTTGACGCGGACCCGTTGTTTACTACGTACAAAACGTATTTCCCGTTATTGCTGATACCCGAAGAAACTATTACCGGAAAACTTGTAAGTGTTGAATAATCTAATGCAGGCTTTTGGGCAAAACAGACATTCATATAAATTGCAGAGCATACAAACAGAAAAATGATCCTCATGTAATAAAGCATAGTATAAGAGGGTTATTGTAAATTATGAAAATATCTTTAATGGCTACTTAGTCCACTATTAAGATACTAAGAATGTTTCAGGCTGCCAATCCTATTCCTCCTCCTTTATCCATGTAGGTTTCCCCTTCTTCATATTTTTAAGGCAACGGTACATTCCGGCTGTGGTATACCAAGCCATTTTATACTCGATAGACATATTGAAGGCATTTTCTTCAATGGGAATAGCTTCCTCGGTTCTACCTGATTTATGGAGTAAGTTAGCATAGGTATCCAACGCAGCTGGTAATAGATTGGCGCTATCTTTTTCTGTCTTGACAACCTTTTCCATCCAACGGGTAACCTCTTCCAGGTCCTTCTTGTCGACAACATAGGGGAATACATTCCAGGCCCGGTCATTAATATCGTAATTACTCAAATCATGTCCAAAATTATTCAAATACAGAACAGTGTTTTTTGTGAACTCGGGCCAATCCTTCCTCCATGCATACCATCTTGCTTTGGCATCGATTATAGTCCGGTCGGCATAGTACTCGTCATATTTTGATTTTACTGCTATCCTTATCCTCTCCCAATCAGGGGAACCAGTAGGAGACTGAGCAGCAGATATTATTGCGGGATCAATCTCTGCTTTGGAAATAACAGTAGCCACGAAGGACTTTATGCCTGTTGGATCATTTAAAGCTTTGCTTACTTTTTCGGTATTCTGGTACAAGAACCTGAAACCTTTACCTTCAGGATTTCCGGCGAAAGTCATGAGAAATTCCATGTTCTCCCTGGTATATAATTTCTCATCTTCTAATCCCAGCAAATAATTATTGATATAATCATTTGCTATCTTCTTCGCCAGACTGGAGTCTCCGAATAAAATCGCTGTAGTAGCGAGGTATCGCATTACAGAATAATCCTTTTTCCCTTGCTCGTAATCCTTCACCAGGGTTATATATTGCCTTTTGGGGTTTAAGGCATCAAGCGACAGCGCAATAAATTCCTGAACATCTTTGTAACCGACACCTTTATGTACCAGTTCACCCTTTGGCGACAAAAAGAGGTATGTTGGATAAGCTGTTATTCCGTAAGCTTTACCAATTGCACTCGCGTCTGAATACCAACTTTTTATTTGGCTGTCGTCATTTTTTGAAGTATCCATTTGAACTTTGACAGCAATGAAATTTTGGCTCATAACATCTCTGACACTATCGTTTATATACACCACTCTATCCATCATCTTGCATGGCCCGCACCATGTTGCCATACAATCAACAAAAAGATATCTATTCTCTGACCTGGCTTTTTCCTTCAATTGTTTCCAGCTTAGCCCGCTTTCAAATTGTAGGCCCTTCTGTTGAGCGATACAAATAAATGGTACTGCAGCCAGAAAAGAGAGGATAATACCAATTTTAAGTTGTTTCATCATATGTTAGGATTAAAGTTTTGCTTTCGTTGTCGTTATAAACAGCAACCGAGGCTGTCAGGAGCTTCCGCTGCTGTAGCCGAAATTTTCCGATAGGCAACGGCTGTTGGAGGACCTGTTAGATTGTTATGACACGTGAGGATTTACTTTGGTACTATTCGAGGGTAGAATTTGGAGCCTATTTATTGCATTCGCGCTCTTAAAATATGATGACCATAGCGGCTGCGGGTTATTTGAGCTTTATACCAATAAAACTATATATATGTCGGGGGACCATCTGGAAAAAGAGAAATTGCAATTATTAAGACCTAGCACGACTAACTAGAAATCCAGCTACAGTGTCGAGCTGCACTTTGGATATGTTTAGCAACAGCTGCCTGTTCACCCATTTCCAGTCCTTATATACAAACTGTCCCCTTACATTGTGCATGATCACGCTGTCCGGCTTTACAGGGCAAGGTAAAGCCAGCGTACCTGCACTGAATGGAATGACAGCTAGTTTGCGGGATGCAGTGATAGATTGTGTATCCTGTGCGATGAGGCCCCAACTACCGGACCAGCACAATAATTTGCCACCGGGCAGCTTTAATGTATCAGCAACTTGCTCATCCAGCACCAGGGCGGTGAGCTCAGACTGCTCCATTCTCCCCCAGCAAAGCAGCTGCGGCGCCTGTTGCATATTGCCTGTATTGCTGTTGGCCCACCAGGGTTCCCAGAAGGGGGTACGGCGGTACCATTTATTAAGCGCCAGGCGTCTGTTCAGATGTCTCTCGGGAACAGGTGTACCCATTGGCGTTACTACCGGCAGCACTGCGCCCGGTACGCCTAGTACGACAGTATTCCGCAATACCGTTTCATCTTGTTCCCAATCATAACCGGAAGAGCCGCTCACCGCCACCCCCTGCTGAGACAAGAGGGAAGCCCAGATGCTCCATTCCTGGTGGCCCTGCCGGATGTTATACCAGAGATCTCCCTGGTCATCCAGGGATACCATATCGGTGATGGGCGCCCATAAAGGGCTGATCCCGTAGTACAAAATGACTACGTTGGGGTCTATCCGTTTTGCTGCATTGGCAATCAGGCGGATCAGCTCAAAGCAATAGCGTTCTCCCCTGTAGCGCGGATTACGGGGCACGCCCATATCGGGGTTGGGAAGGCCATAACCAAAATCCAGCTTGAGCAGATGCGGTTGGATGTTGCGCATGATCCATTCCGTGCGGTTTTCAAGAAAACTGCGTGTGCGAGGAGAGCTGATATCCAAGCAGTAATTGGTCGCTTCCGCCGGATCAAAGCTCCAGCTGGTTTTGCAGGGTTGCCGTACTTTATCAAGTACCAGGTCTGCTGTATCAAGGCCAAGCGCCGCGGGATCTTTTATCCAGCCAACAGTTTCCCAGAGCCCCACCTGCATGCCTTTGCTGCGGATATAGGCCAGATCCTCATAAAAGCGAGGAAAAAGCACCGTGTTGGGTTTACCACTGCCTTGCGAGGATTCCCAGGGATCATCCAGTACCAGCGTTTCGTTGCCAAGCTGCTGCGCCAGATCAGCAATGGGCGGAATATCATATTGTTTGTTACGCCACATGCCCCAGGTATTCCAGGCGGCGGTTGCATGCAATGTTGTTTTCTTCTCCGCTGGTGGAAAGGATCTGTAATAAGCGTTGAAGGCAGCATAGGCAGTGCTGTCAATGGTGATGCGCCAGGGATCTTCCCATACGCGGGTTTGGCCTGGCACAGGTCCCCAGAGGTCTTCCCGGTAGAGGTATTGAAAACAGCTCCGGGTAAATTGCAACTTCATTGATAGCGCGCCGTCCGGGACACTGCCTGCGCCTATAGTGAGCCATGCACCGTCATTTCCCATTCCTGCAAACAATACAGGGCGTGGGAAACCTGCGCCGTAAGGCGTTCCCATGGAAGGACCGAAGTTGCCTAACGCAATGGCAGCATTCCCCAGATCCCATTTGCGGAAGTAGCTTTGTACGGTACCAGCTTTGGCGCCGGGGATGCAGTAACCCATGGCTTGCCAGTCGGGTAAAAAAGGCCGGTCCCATCCTGGTAGGGAGCTTGTTAGCTTGGTGGATGGTAAAGATGCGCCCAGGTACATTTCGATAATGGCTGGTGGGGTGGTGTTCCATTCTACACGGAATGTTTTAACGCGCAGTCCCCAGGGTGCTTTTTCTATGAGTAAACTGCCTTTGCCGTATTTCCCTATTTTCAGTGCCAATAATAAACGGTCCGTTTCAATTACGGAAGTGGCGGGCAGCACGCTTGCTTTTACAAAGTTATTTCTCCCAGAGGCATCGCGCAACCAGAAACCTGGTAATAGACTCCCCTGCCAGCTGACAGCGCCCGAAGGGATATGCATCAGTTGTGCGTAATCCTTATCCAGGTCCCACTGTAACGATAAATTTGCTTTCTTATATTCCCACACTGCAGCTTTACTAGGGCGGAAAAATAGTACCAGTACAAGAAAATGTAAGGTGAAAAGAGAGCGTATACATATCATAGCACAATCTTGTACATAAAGATAAAAGTAATCCGTTAAAACGATAGGCGGTTAACATTTTCAAAGAGAGACAATGCTATTAGTGATGCTTCGTATGTACTATTGAAATTTTACCGGAAGGATCATTATCGTTAACTTTCCTGGTCGGCCTTCGGGGTCCTTTTTAATGACTATTTCCTCTTTCAGATAATCCGCAAAAAAGGGATAAAAACGTTTCACCGCATTAGTAGCAGGCTGGCTACCACCCCAGGCTATCAGGCAATACAGCCGTTGGATGTCGTTTTTCAATACTGAAAGGCAACCACAGCACCGGATCAATAATAGCTGTCGTGTCTACTGTTCTTTCCGTACCACTGGAGTCAACCATGACGCGCTCTTCTTTCGATGATAGATCATCAAATGAAAACAGATGGTTTATAAACCAATAAGTAAATAGACCCAAACACGCAATAACGATGAGCACTATGATAACAATCCGTCTGAAAAGTTCCATGCTGATTAGTTTAGTTTTGTGGGCTTCGCTAAAGCATTAGTGAAAGGTCAAAGCACCAATCAACATAAGGTCCAAGGTATAGCGAACGCACAAAAAAAACTGTTTTGGGGACAATATGCAAGAGGCAGGCTATCAAAACTTTTATTATTCGGACCGCAACGACTTCACTGGGTTCATCACCGCTGCCTTCACCGCACTATACCCCACCGTTAAACAAGCTATAACCAGGGTAATCAACATAGCCAGCATAAAGATCCCTATCCCCGGACTAATCCTATACGCAAAACTCTCCAGCCATTTATTCATTACCCAGCCCGCCAGCGGGGCAGCGATCACAAAAGCGATCAGCAGCAGGCGGATAAATTCTTTCCCAAACAGCCACAGGATGCTTTCCACACTGGCGCCCAGTACTTTTCGTACCCCCACTTCCTTGGTTTTCCGCGCAGCCATAAATGAAACCAAACCATACAAACCCAGGCAGGCGATAAAAATGGCTATTATGGTAAAGGTCTGGATCACCTGCTGGATGCGCAGATCAAGTTGATACGACCGGGCAACACGTTCATCTAAAAAGTCGGGCTGGAAGATATTATCCGGATACACTTGCTCCCATGTCTTTTGCAAAGCCTTTAAGGTGGGCTGCAGGCTGGCGGTGTTCACCTTTACCGCACAGGAGTAGTAAGACCTGGTCTGAGTAGTAATGGCGAGTGGCCTGATCGGACTATGGAAGGATTCATTGTGAAAATCCTTTATCACGCCTACGATCATACCGTTGACATCGTTGATCATGGCATTTTTGCCAATCACCGCTTCATTGCTAACACCCAGCTTCTTCACCAGGGTCTCGTTCACCAGGTATTCGCGGATGGTATCAGAAGTATAGAGATTGCGGCCTGCGAGTAGCTGCAACCCGAATGTTGAAAGATATTGTTCGTCTGCCAGCTTAAGGACCACATCATAATTTTCTCTCCTGCTGCGGTGGTCGTACACCATCTCCCGGCCACCGCCTGCGCCTATGGGCGGCTGGTTACAAAAGCTAAGCTGCTCTACGCCCGGCAGCCTGCTAAGTTCAGACCTCAGTGTGCTGATCTTCGGTGCTTCAGTGGAAGGAACAGGGAGCATCACAATAGCATCTTTCTGAAAGCCGATGTTTGCCCGGCTCACATAACGCATTTGATAGACAACCACCAGGGTGCCGATGATGAGCAGCTGCGAAATAACAAACTGCGTGATCACCAATCCTCTTCTGAGTGAGAAACCACCCACCTGCCGCTGCGACAATTCCCCTTTCAGCGCCCGTACAGGCTGAAATCCTGCGATAACAAGTCCTGGGTAAGCACCGGAAAGGAAGATCACTACCACCAGCAGTAGCGGCAGAAACAGGTAGGTATATTGGAAAAAGTGAGCGTTAATCGGTATATCAAACAATACTTTCAAAAGAGGAAGCGCCAGGCGGATCAGCACAAACGCCAGGAGCATCGCCAGCAGGTTGATCAGCGCCGTTTCAGCGATAAATTGCCAGAACAGCTGTCCACGAAAACTACCCAGGGTTTTACGTATACCCACCTCTTTGGCGCGGTTCAAGGCCTGGGCGGTAGCCAGGTTAATAAAATTTACGGCTGCCGTAATAATGAGGAAGACACCGATAAGGGACAAGGCCCAGAGATTCTTCCTGGACATCTTGCCATCAAATGCCGGGTTGAAATGGATATCGGGCAGCGGCTGCAGTTTGAACTGCCATTCCTGCTCATAGTCACCATCATAATATTTGCGGGAGAAAGCTGGGAATGCCTTGTTGACTATAGCGGGTGAGACACCTGGTTTCAATAAAACAAAACACTGGAAATCAGCGGCGACGCCTCCCCAGCCATCATCACCCGCAGCCCAGGGATTGTAGTCTTTCAGGTTGCTGAAGGGTAGATAGATCTCCTGCCTCCGGTCTGTATTTTCAGGAAGATCAGCCAGGATACCAGTGATCCGGAAATCCGTTTTGTTATCCACGCGGATGATCTTTCCCATAGGATCGGCGTCCCCAAAATACTTTTTGGCTATGCGTTCGGTGATCAGGGCAGTGTTGGGTTCCGTGAGCGCCTTCTCCTTATCTCCTTTTATCAAAGGAAAATCCAGGATATCAAAAAATCCCGGTTCTGCAAATGCCACTCCCCGCCCCTCCCGGAATTTCTGATTCCCGGTGGAAAGAGGAAGAGAGATCTGTGGCCAATCCATCACGAATACCCTGGATACCTTTTCTGCGAAGGTATAGTCGTTGCGGAAAGCTTTTCCTACGGGAGGCGGAGTGCCGGGGTAGTAGAATACCTTTTCCATATGGTCTTCCGTTACAATACGGTAGATCCGGTCTTTCTTTGCATGGAAGGCATCGAAGCTGAGATGATATTTTACAAAGCTGAAGATGAGAATGGCAGATGCGAAGCCAAGGGAAAGACCCAGGACATTGATCAGCGTATAGGCTTTTCTGCGTTGCAGGTTACGCAGGGCGATTTTGAAGTAGTTACGCAGCATGGTGGATGTGCCACAAGAATGCTGCCAGCTGTAGGGGATGTTAGCTATAGCCTGCTGCGAGCGTTTGAGGGCAGGCTAAACGTCCGTAGCTGAACGGGGACTGTTCGTTTCCGGACAGCCTACAGTGCTCCGGCTTGCTGCAATTAGCTCCTTAGCTTTTTAAAAATGCGCTTCCCCCATACAAGGGTACGCCGGTTTTTTACAGTTAAGGTATCTGTGAGCCTGACCCTGTAAAAATCATGATGTTCTACGTTAAATTTAAGGAGGATCCGCTTGTGCTTACCTGTATTTGGAATGGTTATTAACGGAGAAAACAGGGTATCTAATTGAGGAGGAGTTCCGAATAATACCCCGTCATGGAACAGGTAAGATTTTACCTGGAGCGTTCTTGTCACTGCATCTGTAAAATAGGCCGTATCGCCCGGGATACGGACACCAGTGCTTTCATTTACTATGATATCAACTTTGGTAAATGTGTCAAGTGGTTCATCCTTGTATTGGATCTCAATCTTATCTCTGATTTCATTGGGGTCGTCCTCAACCTTGCTTTCCATATTGATCACATTGATATTGCTATCGGCCAATCCATCTAAGAAGATCATTTTTTTGTGCTGTTTCCAGGTTCCAAACGAGTAATTCCTTATTCCCAATTCTGTTCTGTAAGCATATTCGAACTTGCCGGATTCCTGGGAAAAGTTTAGCTTCTCTCCTGCTATTCCGGCATAACCGCTGGTATACGCTCCTTTATCAAGTACAGTAGAAACACATCCTTCAGAAAAGAAAAGCGCAAAAGCGATAACTATTATTTGTAAAGGTCGCATACTATTAAAAAATCAAATATATGCGCAAAAATTTAGTTACCGAATTTTCGCTCAAGCTGACATCCAGTTTCTTCACACCACCATACGCCTTAGTGTACTTAAACCCGGCATAAAGAAATACGCGCCTCCTTTCATAAATACAAACTGCGGGATCCCATGTACTTTCTTACGGAAAGGGCATGCGGGTATCGTGAAGCTGCCTTCGCAGTACTTCCGCAGGTGGATGGGGAACCCGATCAACGGGTCCAGGTCGTCATACAGTCCATCAAACTTATTACTATTGCTCCAGGCACTTTGTATAAACTCAAACTGCCTTTTAATCTGTGTATTAAAACAAATAAAGAATAACCCGCGTTCGCCTGCTACATCGGATGCGAGCATCTTTTCAGGATCATAGTCCGGCGACAAGGGTGCACCATAAGAACGTCCCCTGCGTAATATCCGGTGTTTACTGACAATATCCAGTGAGGCGGCGGGATCATGATCGATACCATCCCTGGGATTTGTTTTGCGGATATGGGAACCAACCGGGCAATGCTGCCCGTCTTTGTCCTCCCGGCTATATAAAAAGCCGTTCTTATCCTCCGGGCTCGCCGGTTGATGCGGTGTCAATGGTGTGCCGTCCCGGTGGCGGCCCACCATTTTTGCGGCTAAGAGATCATAGTCGCCTTTAAAGAACGGATCTGCTGCCGTGGCTTCCTTCACAAATTTCCAGAAGCCTTTTACGTCCTGTTCCAGTTGGCGGAACACCATATAGCTGCCGTTACGGCCTATATCAAGGCCATTCACTTGCGGACTGAAGGGGTATTTATCATATTCATTGGGATAGCCGAGAATAAACTCACCTGGCTTCACTTTATCATTACTATGAAGCCCCTGCCTTTTCCCGATACCTGCTATCTCCGGGTTGGTGATCCCATCATTAAACCCAAAATGTTCAAAGGGACCAAAAGCAGCGGTTAACAAGGACCTTACCACTGTAACTGCATAAACATCGCATAAGTCATTCAATGTCACGCGTTCCTGTTGCAGCGCCGCCGCATCGGCTGCATACAGCATGATCACTGCATGAATATAACCAGCTGTTTCGTTCCCCCATTCCCAGTGTTGCGGACCGTTTTGCTCCATATCTCCCAGTATCCGCTGGCGGACACCGTCTGTCATTCCTTCGGTAAACTCGCGCGAAAAGCACTGCGTCAATTGTTTTTCCGGGAACCATTGGAACATGCCATGATTCGTGAAAGCGATCTGCCAGGCTTTGCCGACCGGTTTGTGGGCGGCGGATGTGATCTTTGGAAGCACTTGTCCCAGGAAGCCGGTTGCTTTTGCTTTATCTGTGAAATGGACCATCACATATACTGCTTCGGGCAAATGAGAATGGGAGTATGCAATCAGTCCCTGTATATCGTTCAATTCAATGAGAGGTATAGTAGTAGCCATAGTTATAGCAATTTTAGCCAGTCGGCGGCTTGTGATGCATTAAAGTTCTGCTGCAGGCCCATCCGGATCTGGTGGTTACGGATAATATTCTTCACCGTCAGGTTTTTGTAAGCGCTGTACCATATATCCGTTTTGACCTGGTATTTACGGGTCCAGTTCTTAAAGCGCTCTTCGTCTGCCGCCCCGGCTGTGGCCCAGAAAACTGTACGCGGGAACTCGATGGTGTTGCTCCAGATCAGCGTTAAGCCAATGCAGGCCCGATCTACAAAATCACTCAGGTAGTTTTCCCAGGTGCCGTCAAAATTGCTGAAGAACAGCAGCTCTTTTCCGTTATTGACGATCTGCCAGCGGGCGAAGTGAATAGAGCTGATGTCGCTGAGCGCTCCGCGGTTAAAGCTGTAACGGGCCAGGATGTTTACCAGGAAAAGTCCGGTACGTAACAACAGTGTTCGCAGGATACCGGGTTTCAGCGTCACATAGTGCGTCATTTGATTTTGTGAGATAAAATCCTCCTGGCTCATTAACTGGGTGGTATTGCCCATTGGGATGTCGTTATCAGCCAGTATAGGATCGTGCGTTTCTTTCCAGCGCAAGAGGCCAACTGCCAACAGCAGTATCGCTATCAATGCTATTCCTAACCAGGTACGGATAAGAAATGCCAGTACAATGAGCAACAACACCAGCCCGATAAGCAATAGACGCATGAGCGTGGGCGCGATATAAGGTAGCCGGTAAGCCTGAAAAGGCTGTAAAGCCGGTAGTTGGGAACGGATATGTTTTTTAATGGCCTGGCAGGTCTCCAGCGGAGGCAGCCCGGCGTAGCCGGCCTTGTCAAGGTGGGACTGGATCTCTTCATACATTTCCTGCTCCAGCAGGATCTGATCTACGGAAAGGCCACGGTGCCCCCGGTAGAATGCCTGCACTTGCTGCCGGTACTGCCCTACAAAATGAGGGATGGCCTGCTCTGGCGGCAGTGAGGACTGGTATCCCTGGCAACAGGCAAAGACGGTGGGAAGCAAGGGATTCTTTGCCATCACGGCTAAATGTGCCTCGTAGGCGCCATCGTGATTGACGGCATATACTAACTGCTGTGTTTTGTGCAGGATAAGCAAGCGTCCGAAATGTATGCCGGGCATGGACATTAAGGACTTATAATCCGTCTCCAGCAGGAGTTGTTCGAGTTTTTGCTTATGGGTAATATCAATAGGTGCAATAAGCGTAAGGGCGCGTTGATCAGTGAATGCTGACATAACATTGGGGCATTTTATTATTGGGGTGTTGTGGTGATCAGATCTAAGCCGATTGTACTAAGTTAATTGAAAAACAGACAAATACAAAGCCAAATATGCAAAACGAACGGACGTCTTGCACATTTGCCTCTGCCGTCTTAAGGTGGAAAAGCTACGTTCTTATAATTTACTGACTAACGCAACGTGCAAGTATGGTATTATTTTATCCTGGCTATTGTACATAAATCCTGTTTCTCCATTGTTGACCACCATGTTCGCCTGCACTTTCACCATTTGTTTATCTGACGAAATTGAAAATATACCCCCGATACTGACATCCGGGTACACAAACATTGATTTCTTTGTTTTAAATAGTCCTTTAAATTGTTCATTTTCTGTTACAACAGACAGTGCGTTCAAATAGCCACTTACAAAAAAATTATTCTTAAAAAAACTCATCGTTATGCCAGCTCGCGGGTGTATTACAAATGGATTGAAGGCAGTCAGCTTTTTTTGTTCCCCTTCGTAGCTTGATAGTTTCTTCAAAAGACTGTTAAACTGAAAGGCCACGGCCATGGCAAAAACCGAATCTTCAGTCCCGGAGCACCGCCAAAGGAGGTCCACTTTCAGTCCGAACGAGCTTGTTTGCGGACTTAAGAAATTAGTAACGCTCTTACTAATAGAGCTGTCTGTGCTCAATGAATTACCCCAAACCGCAGCGTCAAAACCGAATCTGCCAAGATTATGGATCTGGGTAAACAACAATGTCGGTGTTGGCACAACCCGGACGCCTTGTCCATCCAAAGGTGCAGTAAAATCGGCAAGAGCCTGTAGCGTCTCTGGTTTATCCTTCTTTCCACCTGAGCCGCCTGGTGGCTCTGAGCTTCCGGCACTATTAGTGACCACAACATCCCAGGATGCATTTTTTTCAGCTTCTGCCTGAATAGTGCTGTCTGAAATTACTTTTACTGATTTTGCTTTTCTGCCTCCAAAAGTCACAACAGATGCGCTGTCAAAATGGGTACCTGAAATGATAAACAAACCATCTACTTCTTTATCTGCCCGCCTAACAGCATTAACACTTGGCAATGGCGATTCTGATTCAGGGAGGTTTGACTTGGCTCGATTAACAGCAGACCTCTGCCGCTCCATTTTATGGAATAAAATTTCCTGTGCCTGTATACATGTCGCTATCAATGATAAGCTTAACAGGAACAAAAATATCCTGGATATCTGATTCATGTTTATTTTATTAAAAAGTTCAATAAAAGGATGCTATACTATATACATAGTGCCTGATATATAGGAATTCAGGTTATAAGTTTTCGTACCGATAGTTTATGATGTTTTTCAAAGTTTCCATTACTTATTTTCTGCGGCAGCAGTACATGGGGATGCAGCTTTACAAACCGCCCGGAATGCATCTACCCGTCCATAGCCCGCTTGCTCGCACCACGTCCCATTAGGTTGACCGGTTACATTCGCTCGAAACGCCATACCGGGGATTTTAAAACAGGTTTGTTCTAGTATATTTCTTGCTTCCTGTGCCGTCAATTGGGGATTTACAGACAATATCAGGGCTGCTACTGCCGCTGCATTGGGGCAAGCAGCGGATGTGCCGTTAAATTGTTCGTTGTAATCTCCGGCAACTTCTCCACTAGCTCCAACGTTGTCAGTGGTTGTAATTATCACGCCAGGGGATAGGATATCCAGGTTGGGGCCGAAATTGCTGCCCCACCACTTTTCACCGTCACAACTTTCTCCATCCGGGTCAGGAGATACGCCAAAGGATACTTCGTCCAGATCTTTTGAAGACCTTTTCCGGGTGTCGCATGGAGTGCTGGCTCCAACCGCTATTACACCCTCCAGTTTTGCAGGATAGTTAACTTCCTTATTATTGTTCCCAGCTGCAAAAAGAATTACACATCCCTTGCCTCCTCTCCCATTCTTAACCGCATGCTCAATACCTGCAGTAATTTGTTCAGATGGTGAACCTCCACCCCAGGAATTGGAAATTACATCGGCGCCTCGTACTACGGCCTCTATAAAACAGTTGCTGATCCATATGTCATTGGTGCTAAACTCGCCTGAATTGTTTACAATTCCCATCCTTAGTGGGATAATTTTCGAGTTGTAGGCGACCCCTATCGTACCAATCTCATTATTAACAGAAGCGATGATGCCCGCGCAATTTGTGCCATGGGCGTTGGAACTTTTTGAGCCTCCACCGCTATTATTCCCTGTTGCATCATAACCGCCCAACAGATTTGCCTCCAGATCGGGATGTTTTAAGTCAACCCCATCATCGATAACAGCCACCTTTATTCCCGTTCCCGTTGAATACTTCCAGGCTTCTTCAACGCCCATGTCCGCCCCAGTTACACTGCCTGTAATAGATCCTGAGTTTTTAATATTCCATTCTTTGGGTCGGAGAGGGTTTTCTGGTGTTATGATTTTGTAGAAAACAGGTTCTATTATATCAACCTTCTTTTCATTATAAAGCTGATTACATAAATTCAGTATACTCTCCCCTGTGTTATGCCTGGCGTCAGTAACATAAAGATAGTAGTATCCTTTTAGTACGGGATGTTCGTCTATCTTTCCCAGATTCCCGTAGTAAGTCCTGAAAGTATCTATGTTAAACGGCTTCAGAAATAAGGTTTGAGTAGGCGCCTGTAAAGTGCCGTCCTCATAACTGTAGAATTTTGAACTGTAAGAGAGATTGTTGTCAGGTATATTGTCAAAAGGTTTGGTAACTATGCCTGTGGCATATTTCATCTTGTTTGATCTTACTGTGGGTTTCTTTATATTCTGAACTTGTGGTGTTTTTAAGGGGTAGACATACTCACTATATTGAAGTGTATCTACCTCCTTTAGATTGATCAAGTGTCCATTGGAATTCAGTTGAACCGTCTGAGCATACGCTACAGTGTGAAACATGACAATAGCAACAAGAACTGGTAGCTTCTTCATTGTAAAAGGATTTTGTAATTACGTGATCTAAAATCCGAGAGAAATAGCAGTCAATTCAGCTTGAACATCGTTTAATCAAACTAATTAGTATATACCAGGTACGTATATGCAATGCCTGATTGAACTGTTGCTGTAAATTTTCTGATTTGTGACATACAATTGTTTTTTGAGGTTAATAATAAAAACACCTTACTGTAATTCAGTCTGTGAAATTGGGGGAATTATATACTTATTGTCTCGAACATTTATTTGAGTTTGGGGTCGTGCATATAGGGCGATTTGGAGTTTACATTTACTGGTTATTTGACTAGTGTAACATTAGCTAAAAATAAAATGCAGCGTTTAGCAACTTGGTGAAAAGGCGATTTTGCCTCGTGATCGTTGAAAATGAGCCCGTATTATCACTTATTAAACAAAATAACACTTTGAAAGTATAGTATATCAAGGTTTTCAAAACAGTTCGTTCCAATCCGGAATATTCCTATCTTTAATCAACTAAGAACACCGGACCAATACCCCAATCATGTTCGCTACCCTACCACATAACCACCTTATTAAATTCACATATGGCATTGTATTTTAATCAAATACAACAGAAGCCCCAAACGCACATCCTGATCATCGGCGTTGGCGGCTACCCTTACCTGAATGGCGGTGCCCAGGCCATTCCGCAAACATTCGACGGCGCACAGCTGCTGGGTCAATTGAGCTCACCCCCTGTATCAGCAGAGGCGTTCTACAACATGGCCATGGAACTGCACAACGAAGGCGCCTGGATCAAGCCCCTGGGCAGTATCAATGTACTGGTATCTCCAGACCCTTCGGCCGGCGATCTTTTCGCCGGACAAACACTGGAGCCTGCCACCATCAGCAATATCGAAAACGCCTACCTGGACTGGAAAAAACTATGCAACAGCGATCCTGAAAACGTCGCCATCTTTTTCTTTTGCGGGCACGGACTGGATAAAGGAGAACACTATCTCCTCGCAGAAGACTTTGGCCAGCGGGCGGACAATCCCTGGAAAGGCTCTTTCGCCTTTGACATGACACGCCGCGCCTTCTTCTCCTGCAAAGCCCGCACACAGCTCTTTTTCATAGACGCCTGCCGCCAGCTCACCTCTGATATGCTGAGAACAGACTTACCTGCCAATCCCATTGAGCCGCCTAGTATGCTGGCCAGGGATTGTGCATTCAACCTCACACAAAAAGCAGCTGCCGCCAATGAGAGCGCTTATGGCAAAAAGAACGAGGTCTCCTTTTATACCAAGGCCCTCATCGGCGCACTGAAAGGCAATGCCAGCAACAATGATATCGGGGAATGGCGCATCGCTACCGGCACCCTGTCTTATAAAATGAACAGTTTCCTGCAACTGGAAGCGCCCGGAGAAGGCTACCCGCAAAGATGCATCAGCACCACCAGCGACACAACGGACATCATCCGTTTTACCAAGCCACCCATGGTGCCCCTGAAAGTAACCTGCACCCCGGATGCTGCCCTGCCCTTTGCGGAATTATCCTGCCTGGACCCTAATACCAACCAGGGTGAAAGACGTGCCCCGCAAGGCGATCCATGGGAAACCAGGATCAAGGCAGGCCTGTATAAGATCGAAGCCAATTTCAGCGGCGGGCAATACCGGTCCAATGCCATATTCAGGCTGGTAACACCTCCATCAGTTAACCAGATATTAAACTGCATGTAATGAGCACTTCCGCACAACAACGACTGCAAGGCCAATTGCAAATAGTGGTGGATGCCCACACGCCTGATTCAGATTTCATTCCCAAACATCTGCAAATCATGGGCGCAGATCTGCGCGTGCAGCAATCTGCCTGGATGAATGGGAAAAATATGGAACAGGAGCTGACGCCAGGCGTATACATGGTACGCCTGAACCTGGCCTCCGGCAAACACCTGGAACAGGTAGCCCATATACAGGAAGGCCAGGTGACCAAACTGGATTTCGACATCAGCCGGTTCAGTCCCCGCGAATCACAGGAATGGGCCTATCTGACGAAAGCCAGCGCGGGCAACAATCCGGAAGGTCCTGCCTATAGAAGTGGTAACAATAAAGAATCTGTCAGGTTGCCGAATAACATTACGGCGCAACGCTGGGAATTGAAGCAGGGCGTATGGACCGCAACAGACGATATCCCTATCAAAAATGTGTCCATCGATGAGGTGGGGGAAACCTATACCTTCTATGTGCCGGAAGCCATGCAGGTATTGGAGCTGCAGGTGCCCGGCAAAGCATCCTGCTTCGTGAGCCTGCCTCCCGTCAGTGAGATCATCTGTATGATTAAAATTGCGGAAGGTCCGGAGAACGTAGTTCCCGAGCTGGATATCTCCATCAGCACCCCCAACAAAAAAGCGCAGGTATTACTTTCGCTCATCACCTCCGGAGATATGGCAAGGGCTAAAAGCCTGTCCTCCGTGAAAGATGCCGCAGAGCTGTTATACAGTAAAATGCGGGACCCCGCTGCTGCAGCCATCGGCGGCTATTTCCTGCTCAAAACAGGCGAGCTGGAAAAGATGCACGACTGGGCCAATAACCTCGCCGACTGGTTTCCCTGGATGCCTGATGGCGCTATCATCCATGCATGGCAAGTGATCCAGCAGGGCGGGCCGGATATGAACATCAAGGCCATCAAAGACCGTCTGATTGAAGCCATGAACCGCGGTATACCGGTATATACAGAAGGCCTCCGCCTGCTCTACGATGGATTGACGATGCTGTCCTTCGAGTTCAAGCAACAAGATGAAACGGTGGAACAGGCCTTCGCCCGGATCAAACAATACATGGCCTATGCAGACATGAGCCAGGAAACTACCACTTTCACAGGCATCTATCCCGACCACCCCGGCGGCACTAAAAAGGAAGACGCCCTGAGCAGCAGACCGGTAAAGAAAATAGAGTGAGCTATAACACATCCCCTATGATATTCAATGTTAACTTCCTGCCCGCAAAGTATGGTGACTGCATCTGGATCGAATATGGAGAAGCCGGCGATACAAAAAGGATCCTGATAGACGGAGGCACCAGCGGCACCAAAAAGCACATCCGCGAACTGCTGGATGCCATACCCGGCGATAAACATTTTGAGCTGATCGTAGTCACACATATCGACCGCGACCACCTGGAAGGCATCTTAAGCCTGCTGGATGAAGATGAACTGGATTTTACGGTAGGCGCTATCTGGTTCAATGGCTGGAATCATTTGCCGGGCAATGATCCGCTGGAACACTTTGGCGCCGTACAGGGCGAAAGATTAACCGCTTCTATTCTCAAACACGAACTACCCTGGAATAAAAAATTTGATGGAAAGGCGGTGATGATCCACGATGATCAGCCGCTGCCTGAAATAACACTGGATGGCGGGATGAAGCTCACACTGCTCAGTCCTACCATGGAGAACCTGGCAGTTCTGCGCGACAAATGGGAAAAGGAAGTAGAGAAGGCAAACCTGATACCCGGCTTTGGATTAGTGGAGCCGCAGGACGATGGCATAGAGCCCTTCGGTGCAGACGAGCCGGATGTGGAAGCCTTATTCGAGGAAGAATTCCATGAGGACGAAGCAGCGGCCAATGGCAGCAGTATCGCCTTTCTGGCCAGCTATGGCGGCAAGTCGGTATTGTTTGCCGGAGATTCGTTCCCAGGGGTGATACTACGCTCGCTGAACAAGCTGTATGAAGGCAAAGCGCCGGTAGACCTGGTAAAGCTGTCGCACCATGCCAGCGCGCATAATACCAGTCCGGAACTGATCACAAAACTGGATTGTAAACGCTTCGTGATCTCTACCAATGGTTCTATTTATAAACATCCCTCACAGGTAACGGTAGCCAGGGTAATACGGTTGCAAGGCCCGGGAACAGAACTGATCTTTAATTACAAAACGGCGTACAACCGTTGCTGGGACCTTACATCGTTAAAGGAGAAGTATAATTATGTAGCGACCTTCCCGCAGGATGAAGGGATAGAGGTGAGTGTCTGACACTATAATTATAAATACAATGGTAACGAAATCTTCACAGGTACTTTCCGGCCTTCACATTTTCCTATTTTCCATTTAGGCATTTTATATATCACCTTTAGTAGTTCTTGCTCTGCTAAAGTCAGTTCACCCTGTTTTTTCCCTTTAATTCTGGCTGCAAGAACGGAACCATGTTCATCAATTACAAATTGTATCTGAAAAGAAGCCTGAAAAACGTCCTGCTCAGGATAATGAAAATTTTTTGCTATAAAATTTAACAACGCCGGAGAGCCGCCGGGATATTCAGGTTGTTTGTCAACAAAAGTATAAACTTTCATTCTTGCTAAACTGTCATATTCATGTGGACAACTCCCCGCTTCTTTCCCCATTTGCTTACTATTGCCTATTAATGACGGCAATAAAAAAATAATAAAACATATTCCTTTCATAACCATTCTCTACTTCTTTAATGGTAGTGATTCACCTGGTACATTAGACCAATAGTTATCGTAATACTTCGAACTTCGCCGTTGATTAACTTCGTTACTTGCCTTTTTATCGTACTTAGGTCTAACCCCATAACCTTGCATCTGCATATGTATTTCGTTCTGTATAAACTTCACCTGATCACTGGTGATCAATGTTGCTCTTTTAACTTTCCATAGATCTCCCAAAAGCTTGCCATCAATAGTGATCATTCCATAATTCATTATATTATACAAAATATTCGGATCAGTGGAATTCGTAGTTGCATAATTACTCTTCCCGAGATTAACTAGCTTTGTATCTGCTCCTTGTGATGCTTCAAATGGGTGCAGCAATCTTACTGTATGGAATAATTCATGAACGGCATCTTCAGCCACATCCTGAACAGGCCTCAATTTACCATCTTTTCCAATCAAATTGATACTTGAGCCTCCGGTAGTTGTTAATCCTCCGATAGCCCTATCATCCCCTTTGGGCTTTTGACCATACATGCTTAAGAATGGAACGAGCCGGCCATTTCCATCGCCCCCATTAAAAGTAACTTTTCCGGAGATCTTTCCATTTGAAGAACTTTTTAATGTATTATTAAGTTGTTTATTTATAGCAACTTTATAGTCCTGTATTTGAGTTGTGGTCAGGTTCAAATTTTTATCAACATTTAATTTTATATTGACAGAAATATCGGTTCCGCCCGCAGCGTTCGTTTTCTGATCCCATTCCAGGCCTTCCAAATCCCCCCCATCTATAACTCTATTCTCAGCAAAGGCATAAGGACTATTCCAGGGATATGTTTTTTCCATCGGGTCAACGCTCAAAAATCTTCCTATCCGCGGATCATGTACTCTATATTCAAATACAATGCTATTCCCCTCGCCCTTGACCTCATTGTCATTCTCCTGGCCATTGAACCCGTATCTATATTTATCATCGCCACTGTACGTTCTGCCCGACATCTGGCTGCCAAAAGGTAAATAGTCTACTGCGTTAGCTATATCCGAATGGTAATATTCTATAACTCCGTCCCCATTCTCATCAACCATCTTCTTCCTATCGCTCACTACCACCATCACATTCCACCGGTGATCAGACAGTTCATAGCGCTTCTGTCCCCTGCTATAACCGATGGAATATGCAAAACCAAGGCCCGGTAAATAGGAGATCTCCGCAGGCTTATCCGGGTAAACTGCTGCAAGTAATTGCGCTGTCCTCTCATGAGAAGGCACGATCAAGCCCATTACTTTATTGCTTATTACATTTATCCGTTTCTGCAAAGCTGTGAAAGTTTGCTGTAACTCTTGTTTTTGTTGTTCCCAGGACACTGGCTTGTATAACATGGTATACTCTCTGTTCAGGAGTCTGTCCACGTCCTCCTTCCCAGCTATTGCCTGCTGACTTTGGAGCTCCAGCCAACCCCGGTACAGTAAGAACACATCTTCCTTTTCGTTTAACAGAGCGGCGTATTTGTCTGCTTTCAACGGCACACTATCTGCCGGCTGCCCATCCTGGTCATAGATAAACATTTTGCCTGGAGTATGCTTATACAGCACAATCCTGGAAGCAGATGACAACGGATTAGTATTATAGTAAGTGACAGTATCCACTTTGCGAACCCTTTTTCCTGCCAGCTGGAGGCGCAGTTGAAAACTATCACTGAATGTTAACAGCTGCGGGCTCTTGCTATCAAAAAGGGAAAGCTGCAGACACAAACCGCTCATGATCTTTTCTATTGCTACTTCCTTCTGCAGGGTGCTATGGGCTTGTTGCACCGTGGGACAGCTATATATCCCGTAATAGATGTTATTAGTGTCTGTTAATGCAGATTGACCCATCTGCCGGAACCGGGCGGCGGCATCCTTCACATGGGAAAGCAGATCAAAGAAATAGCTCTTATAATAGTTAAAGGGATCAAGATTACCCGATTTGATCCCGGCGTAAGCGTCATCAGTAAGCTTTATCACTTCAAATGCCTGTCCATAACAGGTAAACCAGGTGAGTGTCCGGGTACTGTCAGCAAGCACCGCCATATTCACGTATTTGCCTGGCTTGTCTTTTCTGGCTAGTATTGTTAGTCCGGGATGTTTGGCGGCTACCTGTTTTAACATTGGATCAACACGCCCGTCGTGTTGGATATCCGTCTGAGCATTACTACTTAAATAAAAAAAAGTAAACAACTGGGCTAAAAAATAGGACAACTGCTTCATAGGTATAGGACATCTGTCAATTTCTTAAACGGCTAATTTGTGAATGCAAGATATACAAAATTGACAAATAGCATCCTGGCATGCTAGCCAATGGAGCCGTCGGGAAAAGGATTTCTAACACAAAAGTGCAATTGCCGCCGGGCAAAACTGTATTAACTTGCCTGTCAGCCCCCCTATATTCATTTGAATACACACTACGGGACAATAAATAAAGAGCATGACCAAATTCTATCGCACTACCCTATCAATCATTACGTTGCTGGGAGCATTTTTCGGGAAAGCACAGGCTGCAGAATACCCCTGGTTCAAGGTGCACGGCTTTGAAGGCTGGATCGAATACGCGCCGGCTTCCACCACCGATAGAAGGATCAACGTACTGCCACGCCTATACGGGCCTTCCTTTACCGGCGAATTCGGCGGAGCCAATGTAAATACCTCCAACCTGCTGGTAGTCAAACCCGACGGAGAGATCCGCCTGAAGTTCCTGGTAATGGGTAATACCGCCAAACTGCCTGCTACCTTTAAAGATGATGTGTACAACAGTTTGCAGGCAGGAGGTTTCATCCGAAACGGCTTCACCCTGAACAGCATACGGCAATACCAGCTGATGATCCCTAAGATCAATAACCTGAAAGCGGTACTGATAGTGAACGGCGAAGTAAAACAAAGTGTGCAGATCCCCCCGAATACCTACGTGGATGGAGAATACACCGGCGAATTCAGGATCAGTCCCGATGATGATATTTATGGGAATATCCAGAACGCCGACTTCAAAATACAACTGGAGTATGAGTTTCCCTACCAGACCTTCAGCGGTGCAACCTTAAACCTTTCGCAGACAGCGCTGACCAATATCAAGGTGGATGTTTTCAAACAGGTGATACGGCAGGTAAGGACCAGCGGGACAAAAATATTGTGGATGGATTTCAGAAGCACCTATGTAAGAACCATAGAAAAAGAAAGGATCAATACCAGCGCCTCTTCCAAATACGACACCAAGCTGGAGGTGGTGTTGAGAGATCCCGACGAAACTACCCTGAAGTTCCTGGATGATATTATGGGCAAACAGGAGCTCTCCAAGGAAAAGCTGATTGCTCAGCATGAGAAACTGATCACGCAGGCCAACCAGCATAATAATCCCACACTGGGAAAACTTTCTAAAGAATATATTGACGCAGTAAGGGCGGACGATCATACCGCACAGATCAACATCCTGGATGCATTGAGCAGTCTGGCAAAAGATGACATCCTGGGCTTTCTTTCCTCCGGGATCTCCTTTGCTGAAAGTTCCGCCAGCGGATCTTATACCTATATTGCGTCCATACAATCTACTTATACCACCACCGCGAACGATTTTTATTCCCAGCATGTGATCAAAACGTCCAGGTATACCTACCAGACAGCTCTTGACAATTTTCCGATGCTGGCCAATGTGCTGCAGGGAGCCCGCGAACAGCAAATGAACGCGCTGTTCGGCACTGCAAATCCAACACCTTTTATTGTAGATAATACGCTGGTAAAAATGGTGACGGGCAACAACCTGCAGAACGCCCGCTATTGCCTGCTCTTTGGCGCCAGTCCTAACCAGGTCACCGGTCCGGATATGGAGCCCTTGCTGAATTATGCGCTCAAGAAGCGGTACTATTCGTTGGCGAAGCTGCTGGTAAAGAATGGCGCCAATCCCAACCTGAAGAACAGGCATGGAGAAGATGGGCAATATCTCTTAGAGAATGTAGAGGATAAAGCGCTGGCAGAGGCTATCAGGGCTGCCATCCCCCTCAGTGGCAAAGTGGGATTGGCTTTCTCCTTACGTCCGCTGGGGCCGGAGTTTAAGATGGACATGGCGAACATCAATTCCCGTGTGCAGGCGATGCAGACCAGCTTAAAACCATCTGCTAATGATACCTGGACTACAGATCCGGTAACACTGTTTCCGGGGGATTACAATATTGAGATCTCCTTATTTACTTATTTCCTCCTGCCGAAGAACAGTCCGGAGCTGAATGATCCTTACCAGGTACAGCGATACACCAATGCGGGTTACTTACTATCGGACAACGGGGCGAAAGTGCGCTTCTCTAAAGTGATTACGATATATGACCGGATCAAGGTGTTAAAGAACGGTTCCAATACCTATCAGTATTCGCTGTATACAGATCCCAGCTCCCTGGCGGTGACAGAGGCTAATAACCGGCATATTAACAACTACGATGCAGGCAACACCTATACCGGTGCTGGCGGGGCAAACGGCCCAACATACCGCATGCAGGATGTAATGTTCAATTTCGAGAAACCTAATCCATGAGAACGATCACTATTTTACTTATCAGCCTGTTTTCGCTGAAAGCAGCTGCACAGGTTGAATTAAACTTCAATCTGTCGGGCACCTGCAGCTATTATGGTGAAGCGATGAATAACAGTGTATATGGGTTCAGCTCCAGCCAGGAAGCGGATAATATCATTGAAAGGATCCTTTCCAATGTAGGTTTAAAGAAGAATTTTCAGATCAACGCGGCCAATGTGCCTAATGCGGCGGCAGTGATCAATGGCTCCACGAGGTATATCCTCTACAGCCAGAGTTTCATCGGACAGGTGAACAGCATGACCAATTCGAGGTGGGCGTCTATCAGTATCCTGGCGCATGAGGTAGGCCATCACCTGAACGGGCATACGCTGGAAAGCACGGGCAGCCGTCCTTCTATTGAACTGGAAGCAGATGAGTTCTCCGGCTTTGTGCTGGCCAAAATGGGCGCTTCATTGGCAGAAGCCCAGCTGGCGATGAATACAATCGCATCCGAAAACAGTGCATCCAGCACGCACCCGGTGAAAAGCGCCCGGCTGGAAGCCATAGCGGTAGGCTGGTACAAGGCAAGAGAGGGATCCAACGGCAATGGCAATAGTACACAGAGCTCCAACCCACCCACGATACCCGTTAACCCGGGCAACACGGTTACTTATGTTTCCAAATGCCTTTTAAACGGCGATGCGAACGCATATTACGTTACCAATACCAACCTGATCTTAAGATATAATGCCAATAACGGCCAGATGGCGGTGGTAGGTCAGAAACAGCCTTCTACCGATAGCCGCTTCGCCTGGATCTTTGCCTCCAGCAATGTGTTGTATGGGGTGGACAGGCAGGGCGCTATCTGGTGGCAGAATGCGTATGGACAGTTTGCTAAGATAGGGATCGTGACATTTCCGTAAGGCTAGGGTTTAGCGGCAGGCTCCCATAACTCGATTTTGTTGCCTTCTACATCAAGAATGTGAACGAACTTTCCATACTCATCAAATGTTTCGATTTCATCTAATACTGTCACTCCTTCTTCTTTTAACGCCGCAACAAGTGCTTCGAGGTTTTCAACCCGGTAATTGATCATAAAGTCTTTTGACGAAGGATCAAAATACTTGGTTTTGTCAGGGAAAGGGCTCCATAAAGTATATCCTTTCTCTGTTGAGTCTGATGCCTGCAGCCATTCAAACTTTGCGCCGTATTGACTGGTGTCAAAACCGAGATGGGTTTTATACCATTGTTTCATTTTCTCCGGGTCCTGACATTTGAAGAAAATGCCCCCGATGCCTGTTACGCGTTTCATTTTTATACCGTATTTACTAACAATAATAATGCTTTTTTCTAAGTGCATCCTGCAAAAAGATAAGCCGCTCCGGGAAGGAAGCGGCTTGGGCATGCTTGGGGAAAACCTGGATGATGTATCATACAAGCTTAATCGTTCTCCGGCGCAGGCGCCAGCAGGCCAGCCAGGGCGCCGATTGCTGCAGATCCCAGTGCTGTAAAGATAGTAGGCACAGTGGCGTCGTTGCGGATGGAGATGGTAAGGCCGAGCGCAGCCACTACCAAGCGGTACACCCATTTATCATTAATTGGTTGCTGCTCAAATTGCTGGATCACTTTTAACGGATCTTTCGTAAATTCAGTCATCAGATCAACATCATCTTTCAGTGCTTGTCCTAATTGCCGCAAGGCTTGGTTTTGAGTGCTTATGGTATGAAGGATTTTGTTTCACAAAGCTACTGTGACGCCATAGTGAACAACAAGGGGGAAAAGATCATTTCTGAAGAGGGTATTTTAGACGGCGCCCCACGTGCATTTCCCCGTTTTTACGCTTTACTTTTTTTGACTTTCATATGAATATCAACCTCTTGAGCCCGGCCTATGATCCCGTGCATTTTTCCGGTTGAGCGCTCTTGACTAACTTGACCCCGTCATGTCAATTCTATTTTTTAACCTCAAATCAAATCATCATGGAAGACAATCAAACCACAGACACCCTGGTCCCTAATTATCAGCAAAACCAGAAAAGCGCTTTAAGATTAAAAGTAGAAGCCCTGCCGTCCCTGGAAATTGGCAAAACTTTCAACGCAACGTTTATTGGCTCTCCCGGTACCGGCCAGGAAGTAGATCCTGTGATGGCCGACGCCTGCATCCAACGTTATAAATATGAAATGAGACGGCGGTTCGTACTGGCGCCCGGCGACCCGCTGCCTGGAAGTCCCACCATCGATGTGTTGCAGATAACCCATTTCGTTAACTTCACCGGCCGCGATCTGATGTACTGGATCCTTGAACAGTGCTTCAAACCGGAAGCGCAGGATGCGGTGGACTTCAAGCTGGCAAACGGCATCTACACCGAAGAGTTCCTTGAATTTCACTTTTCCGGCAACGAAACCGAGAAATCCAGAAGGCGGAACCGGATCACCATCTTCATCATTCCCTTTGAAAAAGGCACCTCTAAAGTCCTCACCGGCGGCTCTGCCTATGACCTCGGTGGATTAGAACCATAACCCTATGCAATTGCATTTCTACCAATACACCCAGTTCCTGAGCCTCCTGCTGGCCATCCTGTGCTACGGGGGGCTCAGTAAATACAAGCTATCCGCGTTCCTGCCCATGCTGGTGATCGTTAATCTGATAGAGGTGGTGGGCGCCAATTACCGCGCCCTGGGCATGATACCCTGGTTGTCCAATCATGCCATCTATAACCTGAACCTCCTGCTGGAAACACCCTTCCGTTTGTACCTTATGGGACAAATGCTCCAGATGGGCGCTCATGAACGGCTTACGTTCAGGGGCATCGCCTTCCTCTGCATGGTGGTGATCCTCCTCAATTACCTGTTTTTACAGGGGCCCTTTGTTTTCAATACTTTTTCTTTAATATTGATACAGATTCTTACCATCGTGCTCTCCTGCTTTATATTGTTACGACTGGCGCTGCGAGAGGATATACGAATGAACCTGTGGCAGGACCCCTATTTCTGGATCAACGCCGGTTTGCTGCTCTTCGCGCTGATCACGCTGGTAATACTCGGACTGCAACAATTCATGCAGGATCAGAAAGTAATGTTATGGGGCAAAAGTCTGTATAAAGCCATCATGCCCCTCCCTAATTTTATATTATACCTGGGTTATAGTTATGCCTTTATTTTATGCAAGATCCCCAGCGCCAGATCATTATTATCATCATAGCCATTACCATCGTATTGCTCTTCATCGGCATTCTCTTCCTGGTAATGATATGGTCTTATAACAATAAAAAACTGCAGATGGCCCGCGAAAAACAGCAGATACAGGATGCGTTCGAAAAACAGCTGCTCCAGTCCAGGCTGGAGATCCAGGAAGAAACCCTCAATGCCGTCAGCCAGGAGATCCACGACAACGTAGGGCAGCTGCTCAGCTACGCCAAAGTACAGCTGAACATCATGGAACAAAAGACCGCCTCCGGGCACGAAGAACTGCATGCGGTAAAGGATACCATCGGCACTGCCTTCACTGCGCTGCGCAATATCGCTAAAAGCCTGAGCAGCGACAGGGCACAGTCTTTCAGCCTGACAGACAGTATCCGTGAAGAGGTCAGCCGGATGGAACGTACTGGTATCAAGATCGACTTTACACTTAACCAGGACGAACAACCGCTGAACCAGCAGGCAAAGATGCTGCTGTTCAGGATCATACAGGAAGCGTTACAGAACATACTCAAACACGCCGCCGCCACAGCAGTGCAGATTGAAATGCAATACCTGCCCGAACACCTGCTCATCCATGTGCACGACAACGGCAACGGATTCGATGTAGAAAAGGAACTGGCGCAGCGCGAGGGCCTCGGTCTGCAGAATATCCTTAACAGGGCCCGGCTGATGGGCGGCGCAGCCTCCATTAATAGCCGCCCGGGAGCCGGAACATCCATTCAGATAAATGTACCATATGCCTGATACCAGATATATCGCCATTGTTGATGATCACGCCATGTTCCGCAAGGGACTGTCTGCATTGGTCAACCTCTTTCCCCGTTACGAAGTGCTGTTCGAAGCCGCCAACGGCCGTGAAATGATCGAACGGTTGAAATACCAGCGCCACCCGGATATCATCCTGCTCGATATCTCCATGCCGGGAATGGACGGCTATGAAACAGCGGAATGGCTGCGCACCCATCATCCGGAGATCCACGTGCTGGCCCTCAGCACCATGGAAACAGAGATCGCTATCATCAGGATGATCCGCCAGGGCGCCAAGGGATATGTGCTGAAAGACGCGGAACCGGAAGAGCTGAAGCTGGCCTTTGACGAGGTCTTCTCCCGCGGCTTCTTCTTCAACGAGCAGGTAACGCGCACGGTGATGCGGAATATTTCGCAGCTGGTAGATGAAAACTCCTCGCTGAACACATTCGTTAAACTGACGCAACGGGAAATGGAATTCATCCGGAAAGCCTGTAGCGAGAAGAGCTACCAGGAAATAGCCAAAGAGATGTTTGTGAGCGAACGCACGGTAGACGGCTACCGTGAAGCCCTGTTCAAAAAACTTAGTGTATCCACCCGCGTAGGCCTGGTGCTGTATGCGGTGAAGAATAATCTGGTAGTGCTCTGAAAAGCTCCTTCCGGGAAAAGAACCGGGCACAAATACGGGAAAAACGCCCCTTCCCCTGCCCTGCCGGAATGGCTAACTTAGCTGCGAACATTATCATTAACACCCCAAAAAATTCCTTTTATGAAAGTCAAAAAGGTAACAAAGGGCCCATTTACCATTGCGGTAAATGAAACGGACCCTATTGTATTAAGCGTCACTATCGGCAATGCGCAATTAGGCGGCAATGTAGTGCGGATAGGCAACAAACAGATTGCAAAAGGCGAGATTCACGATCTCCTGCTTGGCAGTGGCGCTGAGCTGATCGGCGAAGCGCTGACAATAATTACGAATGTACTGGATGTAAACCCTGCCAGCAACAAGATCAGTATTACGCATTTCTTTTTCAACGGCACTCCGCCGGTTTTCAGTTATCCCTTCCCCGGAGAAGATATGGAAGTAGATGATAACGGGGACGTCCTTTCGCTGACCGCCACCTATACATTCATCAAAAAGTAAGACCATGAAAGCTTTGATCCTTTTGCTGATCCCCCTGAGCCTGCTGACAGGGAGCAGCTATGCACAGGAAGGTGTTGTAGATCTCAACAACCTTATAGTGCCCACATCACCCGGGTTTGTGATCCTGGACAAATCTCCTGCATCCATAGAAAAGCCGGTGAGCCCTAAAACCTTTGGCGTGAGCGTGCTCAGGCTGTTGAAACAGAATGAGGGCGGACTGGATTTCACGCCATACTGGTTCTGGAATCATCCCAACTTAACATTTAAGAACTATATCAATAACAGATCTCCTATCCTTCAAACGCTTAATTTATCCCTGGCTGTGTCTCAGGGAGACTCTGCCAGCTATTTATCTGCAGGCGTACGTACACATTTGTTGCGTATCTTCTCGAAAGATAAAATAAGCGACATTGCTGCCATAGAAAGGGATATTATCACCGCCTTAAGTACAGATCCGGACAACCTGGACCTGGAAGAATTGGCCCGGCTGAAAGATAAATTAACTGCATTAACAGCGGAGCCCCGTTTGAGTATGGAACTGGCAGGCGCCATGGCAGGATTTTCGGCGGATAATAAGTTCTCTCATTTGGCCAATAAGCGCTATGGAGCCTGGCTGAATGTCGCATATCGTCCCAATGACAAGATGCCGTTTAACCTGTTGGGAGTATTCAGATATACCAAAGCGATCAATGGATCAGTGAAAAGCAGTGATTCCACGCTGATTGATTATGGTATAGCCGCGTCTTATCAGCAGCAGAAATTCGATATTCAGCTGGAGTATGTGAACAGGAATGATGTTGAAAATCATGAGCACTACAACAGGTTGGCATTGGTTGGGAATTATGTGGTGGCGAATAATGTGGTAATTGTGGCGTCTTTTGGAAAGAACTTTTCGGAAGCGGAGAATATTATCGCTTTGTTTGGGGTGAAGTTTGGGATAGCGAATGAAAAGTTGAGTTTAAGGTAGATGTGTTTTCCTGGCAATGCCAGGAAAACACCTTCTCAATAAAAAAACTGTTCCAGTACGATCTTCCCATCCTTCACTTCATACAGCATGATCTGGTGGATCTGTATCATTCCATGACCCTGTACGGTCAGATCCTTCTCCCGCACTACCGCAAAATGATTGCCGGTCACTATGGGCTCGCTGGTATACAATCTATGCACCGCTTCTATCCGCTTAATAAACCCATCTGCTTTTTTGCGTACGTCTGCTTTGCCTTCGGCATCGTCGAAGTATGGAGATCCCGCAGGCTCTATGCTCCTTACATTGTCTGCAAAGAATTCATCCTGGATCTCATACCATTTCTCCTGCTGGGCCAGTTCATGGAAGCGGGCGGCGACTTCCTGTGTGGTCATTACTTTTTGTTGTACGTTTTCCATTGTCATTATTTTTTGGCGTGATATTGTACAACAAAAGTAAAGTCGGGATTGCACACTGCGGGGGTGTTAAATAGACATTATGAAGGGTTGATTTGGACATGGGCATCTTCCTCGGCGACAGATCCGGTGCCGTCCTGGAGCCGGATTTTCCTGGTTAATTTTAGTCTTAACAAGCTAGCGTAAAAAAATACCCCGAGTGATGGATAACAGCCATTTTTCGCAAATCCAAATTGACAACCAGATAATCAACAGGCTGAAAAAAATCTATGTCAGTAGAATTATCAAAAATATCATCTGCCTCGACTCTTCTGAAACAAACAGCCTTCTCACCCAATATATCACTGATGATCATATAACTATAATCATCTGAAGGCTCAGGAAATATCAGCGCTTTAAACGCATCATCAAATGATTGCCCGGTAGTTTGGAAAGCATTCCAAAAGCTTATTGGCGTCATCTCGGGATTGATCCCATTCCTTCTGGCAACGTTAAAAACAAAATCTGCCTCAAAATTGTCACATTCCAGTTTTCCAATTCCTTCCAAACAGGGAAACAGTTCTTCCAGTTTACTTTTGACAACATCCCCGTCTAAAAAATAGCTCATTGTAAAAAAATTATGGTTTCAAATATTCCTCAAGGTCATAAAAATATTTGGCCTCTGTTTGGAATCTACCCTTTTTACCTGAATTAGGATTATATTTCTCAAATTGCACGTGCGCTGGCTCCCCGGTAGAGGCATGCCCTCCGGAATATTCCATACGTACCGTTTCACCCTTTGAGTTGATCCCTGTAACCCATCTGTCACCAGATTCAGGCTTAACTTTATTCTCAATTACCTCCTTGAGATCTGCCTCAAAACTTTTGGCCAAAGCGTCCAGATCACCTACACTTTTTACAAAACGCCTTTCTACAACTTCTCCGGCACTGTTCCTCACCATCCGGCCTACATAACTGATTTCTCCTATTTTACCAGCAGTCCGTATTTCTTCTCCACCCGGCATGGCAAACAAAGCTGCTTCAAAAGTCAGTTTGCCGATTGCCTCATCGTCCCCTTTAGCAGATTCCGCTATAAGGTCTTTGAACTCACCCAGCATTTCTTTTGTGTTAGCAACCTCATTCTTTAACCGGCGGAGTTCTTTATCCATAGGATTAGAAGCAATACCTGGATCAATGGTAGCCAATTTATGATCAGGAAAAACCCGCTCAAGAATATGAGGAATTCCGTGAACAGTCTCATTATAAGTATCGACTGCACGTTTGACGATGGCTTCGTTCCGGCGTTTAAAATGTTCTGTTCCATTAATCTTGTCTTTTATCAACGGAATGAGAAACCATTCTAACTCCTTACCATCCAGATCAACTCCCATAACAGGCGTATTACTTGCAAACTGGTATGGTGTTAACTCCGGATAATTGAAAGTAATAGGATCAACACTTAAAAACCTCCCAAGCCTGGGGTCATATATCCTCATCCCATAATCCTGCTGATTGCCTTCTCCCTTTATATCATTATCATTCTCCTTCCCATTATATCCGTACCTATATGCACGCTCCGCACTAAACGTCCGTCCCGGCATTTGTGAACCAAATGGATAATAATCATTTGCGTTAACAATATCTGCATTGTAATATTCTATAACACCATCGGTATTTCCGTCTATCCCCTTCTTTTTGTCACTCACCACTGTCATTATATTCGATCTGTGATCCGATAACTCATATTGCTTATGTCCACGCTCATAGAAAATTACATAGGCAAATCCTAGACCCGGTAAGTAAGACAACTCTGATGGCTCATCGGCGTAAATATTGGCAAGTAGCTGCTCTACAAGTTTCTCCCCAGGTACAATTAAGTTGGCAATCTTATCTTCTATTAAACTTTGCTGATCCTGCAAACTGATAGCAATATTCTGGAGCTGTAATTCTCTTTCTTTCCAGTTAGTCTGCAGGTATAAGCCCGAATCAGGCTTAGTTAGCCATCGGGCGTATTGTCGCTTTTTGTCAGCCAACTGCTGCCATTGTAATTCCAGCCATCCACGATATAATAAGAACACATCTTCTTTTTCTTTCAATAAAGAAAAATACTTTCCTGGCTTAAGTGGTACACTGTCAATAAGCGCTCTTTCATGGTTATACACAAAAAATTTACCAGGAGACTGCCCGCAGAATACAATGGTCGCTGCAGTCATCAAGGGGTTGACATTATGATATTCAACACTGTCATTATTCCTTGTTATTATACCGGCACCCCCCTGTTGTGTGGGCGCATTATTTTTCCTTGCCATTAGTGACCGGGGCGTTCTGCTATTGAACAGCCGTAACTGGAGGCATATTCTTTTCATAAGCCCTTCCATAGCTATCAGCTTTTGCAAAATAGTATGTCCTGACCTAACGGAGGCAGTATTAAATACCTCCTGGTTATTATGAGAAGTATCCCGCAATGCTGTATCACCGTTTAACCGGTATAATGTCTCAGCCTGCTCTATGTAGAATAGCTGCTCGTAACTATAATGTTGATAAAATACAAATGGATCAAGCTCGCCGGACGTAACCCGGTTATACGCGTCCTCATTTAGCTGAATAGAATCAAAGAGACTTCCATAACAGGTAAACCATTTCAGTTGCCGGGTACGTTCATTCAGTACCGACATATTCACATATCTTCCGCTGCCGTCTCTTCTACCAAACATTTTCAGTCCGGGATATTTTGCAGCAACCTGCTTCAGCAAAGGATCAACACGCTGGTCTTGTTGTAAATTGGATTGGGCTGTACTTGTTAGCTGAATAAAAAGAGCAATCAGCGTAAAAAGATAGAAAAACTGTCTCACGGGTATAGGATGCAGATAATTAATTGACTAATGATTGTGCACAAGATATAAAAAATTCCCAGGCCATATCACTTGCTTATCACCACAATAATTTACAAATACAACAATGGCAAAAAGCTCAGCACCGCCAGGAGCAGCATTGTTCTGAACCTCCTGGTCCGGCGGAACCTGAAAGCTAGTCCCACAAAGAGTATGGTGAACAGAAAAAACAGCCACCAAAAGGGCCAGATCAGGGCGGCAACATGGTGCCAGCAACTGAGGTTCATAGATACTTTTTCAAAAACCCGCTTTTGGCTAGAAATGCCTTGCAATCCTTTACTTCGAGAATATCTTTCACCGCTTGCTTTTTATCCATTGCATTCCTGAAATACTGCTCTGCGATCTTATAACCCATCCAGTAGCCAAGGTCATTAGGCCGGTCGTCCTTTCCTGAAACGCCATACAGCCAATCATTATAATCAGTGCTGTCCATCCGCTGCACAAATTCTTTACAGAGCCTTTCTTCATTCTTGTTGCCGTACACAGTCGCAGGCAGGTTAATATTGGCCCCTGAGATCAGTTCACCTAAAAAATCTGCACTGCCTTCCATAATGCTCTGCTGCAGTAAGGTAGGGTTCTCTGACAAGTTCTTCTGCTGAAAATGGATCAGCTCATGCGCTACGATATATGGAACACCGTCGGGATCTGTCTGCTTTTCAGCACCGATGAATACGCCTCCCTCATTGGCGGTTCCGCCGGAGTTATAAGCCCCGATCACAAAATACACAGGCGGATACTTTGCAGCAGGATACCAGTATTTTAAGGCGTAAAAAGTACTTCTGCACTGCTTTTCCTTTATCTTCATCTGCAAAGTTTTGGCCCTTACCTTTTCATACTCACTGGCACGCTTTTTCACAACCTTGAATAAATGATCGGCGCTTTCGATCCTGTTTGGAGTAAATCCTTTCACGCCGGCACTGCCAATATCAATGTATCCAGGGCCAAAAGGATTGACGCTGGTATCTTTTTTATAGAGATCAAAAGCCTTCCAGAAATTATCGATGTCCTGCGTGAGGAAGACAACGCTGTCTGGATCACTGGGAAAAGCGGTTTGAGAATGAACACCGGAATTGATAAGTAAGGCTGCTAAGAGGAATAAGTAAAGTTTCAGCATAGGGCTAATGCTTTATTGCTGTAATATAGAAAATTTGATTAAATATTTCTGTAGCTGGTTTTGTTGGGCTCAACCTCCCAGGTGTACTATCTTTGCTACCTGCTGCTTATTCAAAGGTCCGCATCTGAAGTAAAGTAATAAGATAAAAAACTATGATGAACAAAAATGTAGCTGGCATACTATTGGTCCTTGCAGGAGCCTGGGGCCTGTATTCAGGGTGCTTCCGGAAACACACTTTAGCAGGGCTTAAGTTTCGCCTGATATTAACAGGTATTGCCGGGATTATTGGAGGCCTGGCCCTGCTTTTTAATGAGGTGTAAACCTCGTCATAAACGCCTCCCACCGGATTCAAAATGCTGCACTTTAAATTCCCGGCCTGAGAAATAGCTACTTTAAAAAAATTAAGCCCGGTTGTTAGACTAACTACCGGGCTTAAAGCTTCTTACTGTAGATCTAACTTCTTCATTCCCCTACTCCCTCCTGCTTTCCACCGTATACACAAAGCTATCCGCCCGGTAATACCCCAGGTTATATTCTATCGGCCTTTCCCCCTGGTCATACACAAACCTTTTTCTAAACAGGATCGGGCTGCCCGGTTCCACTTCCAGTTTCCCGGCAATGAACTTATCCGCCGTTTTTGCACTGATCTCTTCTTTAGACAGCGTAGCTATCACATGATGATCCTTTTCCAGGATATCATATAATGGGCGCTTAAAATCTTCTTCACCGGTAAGGCCTACAC